>Ga0214542_1006358_pt1 | contig 21615 bp, 13 predicted proteins | sample CNSS1metaG_FD_160096 | JGI IMG/M metagenome (GOLD analysis project Ga0214542, IMG submission 160096) | Root nodule microbial communities from cowpea collected in UCLA plant growth center, Los Angeles, California, USA - CNSS1 | ecosystem: Host-associated > Plants > Roots > Nodule | place: USA...
ACTCATATGTGACAATCAGGCTGCTCTTCATATTAGCTCTAATCCTGTCTTTCATGAGAGGACCAAACACATTGAAATTAACTGTCACTTCATTCGAGAAAAAATCCTATCCGGGGACATCAAGACCAAGTTTGTCAATTCAAGTGATCAATTAGCAGATATTTTCACTAAGTCTCTTCGAGGACCTAGAATTGATTATCTTTGTAACAAGCTTGGTACATACGATTTGTATGCACCAGCTTGAGGGGGAGTGTTAGATGATATAATATTGTGTTTAATAGTTGGACTCAGCCCATTATGTATTTCTGGGATTTGGCCCATTATCAATATAAATAAACTGTCCTTTGTGTAGGGTTTACACAAGGGAGATTAATCCCAAAACTCTATTTCATCTTATTTTACAGGTGTCACATATTCTTCGGCTACTCTACTTTATTGTGACAATAGAAGTGCTATACACATTTCTCATAATGATGTTTTCCATGAGCGCACAAAGCACATTGAAATTAATTGTCACCTTGTTCGTCATCATGTTGTTAATGGCACTGTTCTATTGACTTCAGTCTCCTCTACTGATCAAACTGCTAATATCTTTACCAAACCGCATCCTCCAAAACGCTTCCAGGATCTCTTAAGCAAACTCAAGTTGACATCTACTATACCAACTAGAGTTTGAGGGGAGGTGTTAGCGTAATATTAGCATAATATTATGATGGCATAATAGATAGAATATTATCAGATCTCCTTAGCTTAATTATAGGAGATATTGCTGTATTTTCTCCAGAATTAAGTATTGGACTACTGTATATAAGTGATACATATATCACTGAATAATATACAATAATAAACATAATATTTCTTTCTATATGTTTCGCATCTTCTTTCACATAAATAAAACTTGCAGTATTAAAAATTTGGGTGACTTTATATGTATTTGTTAGTTTGCAGTAAAATGTCGATTCGAACAAACAAGATGAAAGCAATACCTGTGTTGTTGAAGCAGTTGATGATAGCAAGGAGGAAATTCCATGAAAGGGGAAGAGATGAATCATTTGATAGGAAGTTGGAGAAGTTGAGGTCGGATCTGAAGAAGATAGAGGATGTGTTTGTGAGAGTGAAGAAGAAGGAAGAAGTGCTTCTTGACACATTAGCAGAGGTGTATGACCATCTTCGTAAGTTAGACCGCGGGAAGCTGGATGAAGACATGGATGGCATTTGCCAGAGAATCAGAGATTCTGCTCACAATTTGCTCCCAATTCTTGCTTTTGATGACTCATCTAAGGACGAGGATCACATTGGTGGCCAAATATTTCACCCATCAGAAGAGTTATGGCAGGCCCACGAGAGGATTCGCAATCTGGAAAATCTTTATTACTCGCCAGACAATCCATCAACACTTTGCCTGAGTTCTCTCTTCATTTTCCCTGAGAACGCTGTGATAAGGAAAAGAAATGCAATTAATTTGTGGATTGGAGAGGGTTTGATTGGAAATACAGAGAACAAAAGAGCAGAGGAAGAGGGCGAGGATGTGATTGATGATCTTTTGAAATGTGGTGTGATTGTACGCTGTGGCAATGGAAAGGATCCCTCTGTCAATAGATTTCAAATTTTTATTAACGTCCGTCATCAAATGGAGTTATATTTATCAAAGGAAAATGGAAAGCATCAAGGACAATATTTTATACCAACCACTTATCCGCAAATTAGAGTAGAGAGGTTAGAGCTTGAACGAAAAAAAGCTACACTAGGTGGAGATGACTGGTATTTTGGGGACCGTACTATAGGTACTATTTTTAATATTGGTGCAAGTTATCTCAATTTTAGACCTAAATGGGTAACTGAATTGAAGAATTTACTGGTGCTTCAACTGGGGCGTTGGCAAGATTCAGCTTTGCATCACATTGAAGTTGGGAGTCAAGAATTCTTGAAAGAGTTGAGAAATCTAAAGCAGTTGAGATATCTTAGTCTCCGTGGGATATCAAGAATATTCGAGCTTCCATCCTCCATCGTTGAACTTGAGAGCCTACTAGTTCTTGATCTGAAAGCTTGCCATAATTTGGAAACACTACCTGATGATATTTCAACAATGAAAAGTCTGACACATCTAATTTTGTCCGAGTGTTGCTTTGTGGAGGGCATGCCAAAGGGGATTGAGAAGCTCACTAATCTGCAAGTACTCAAGGGATTTTTAATAAGCCGTCCTGGAAAGACTCCTTGCAGAATATCAGAGCTTGTAAAATTGAGAAAACTAAGGGGACTCAGCATACATATTGGAAGTGAGGCCGTGATCAGGAATGGGGAGTTTGAACGTTTGGAAGATTTTTTCAAACTTGAGCAGCTGAAGATATCTTGGAATGTGTCTGACCCAAAGTATGCTAACATTAATATCATTGTGCCACCACATTTAAAAAAGTTACATCTTGAATGTTTTCCTGGAAAGAGTTTTGTAGAATGTTTTATGCCAAGCAAATGGGAACGTGCTGGGTTGGAGTCGACATTAGAGCTAAATATAACAGGAGGAAAATTGGAAAGTATAAAAACACATTTAACATTGAGGACCTTGAAAATACTGCGTCTCAAGTACCTTAAGCAATTGAATGTCGACATAGACGATTTGAAAGCATTGTTTCCGCGGCTGAAATATGTTGAAATTAAACAAATCTCAAACCATTCATACATTGAGCATGAATGGGGCATCATCTAATATGAACCGAATACTGAATGAAAAGAGAGGTAGAGTTAGGTTCATGTCAAAATGTTCTGTATGTTCATTTTGTTTTCTGGATTGTTGTGTTATTTACACCATGCTAATCCCAAATGTCTCTCTTCTCTGTATATAGTGTGGATGTATGAAAGAACAAAATTGAAAGACAAGAAAAAAATAAATATGATTTATCTCTGTTATTAATTTTTTTTTATCTCATGATGAAGTGCTAGTGCTACGTATGATGTGTTCTAGATTGCCTCATTTGTCAAAATAACGGTAAATCAGTAACAAATATTGACAAGTTGAAAATTAAAATTGTTTGGATAGGTTGAATATTCAAATTTTAAAGACTTTCGAAATGTTTGGATAGGTATGAGGCCAACCTGAGTCAAAAATGTTGGATTATCATTATTATAGTATGTTGAGCAAACAATATGTTTTTCTGTTTTTTCTAAATTTATGCCAGATGGGAGATCTGAGCATGTGCATTTCCATGATTCAATGTATATACCTTCTCAAATGAAAAATAAAAACAAATCACTAAAAGGACACATATCGTAAGCTGTATCAAGAACATGGTACATCCTATAGTTGAAAATTTCTGCTACAAAAGTGATTATACGGTTTATTTTATTAGATTAATTTTATGCGGCAAGACTGTGCGTGTTGATCCATGAAACAAAGAATTCAAGGAGTCCCTGGCAATCATTAATCAACCAGCAGTGGCTGAGTTCTTTTCAGCCTCTTTCTGAAGCAAATTTGAACAGCTTGTTATATGGCAGGTGTAGTTTTCAAAACTCCGTTGAAAAATCTGAGATTCAGAGAGCAATAATCCAGATCATCAATATCAGAAGATTTTGGAATATAAAATTATAAATCTAAGAATTTTGTATAGATATAGGAAACTGAGCACACAATGGCATGCTTTAGTGCATGATACGAATGAGGTAAGGTGAAACTCATTATTTATTGGTAGAGTTCCCTACATAAAGTTCACAATAAAACTACTAAGCATGAGGGCCAATGATACCAAATCTTGCATGCAACTGTCATCCAAATAGGTGTGTAATAATTTCCCAATTTAATGCACAACCACAAAAGAGGACACAAATTAAATATACTTTTTGGGGGATTAGACTGAAAGTTCCACCTATAATTTAAGTAATTCAACTGTTTTCTTCTTCTTTATTACCACAACAGGTATGTTTTATAGTCAAATAAGAGGTTAGACTTCAGAACAATCTATGGATGGATATGTTAGTTGATGTGTTCTTTATACCGTTAGATGCACCTTAATATTATTGAAAAGAAAAAGGGAAACAAGTCATTACCATTGTGTCATACTCATACACAGATATCTTCAAAAGTAGTCTTCTAAGAAACTTTCAGTAGTTGGTGAAATGCCTCTTGTGGTATATCAACAGAACCAACACGCTTCATTCTCTTTTTTCCTTCTTTTTGCTTCTCCAATAGCTTCCTTTTTCGAGTAACATCACCACCATAACACTTGGCAAGAACATTTTTCCTCATTGCAGAAATCCTACAATCAATAGGGAGAGTTTAAGCTTGGCAACAGATGATCAGGTCATGTGAACAGATTACTTAATTTATTGCCCTTTGTTTCTCTCAAGAGGGTCTAAAATCCACCTATAAAAAGCTATTCGAAGATACTGGAAATAAAATGACAGATATTTACAAATACTAATCAAGATTATTATCTTCATATCGGAAGCTTAAGGTTTTATTTAAGTCAACCATCCCAAAATGATAATTTAAAAAGAAGCTTACGTCTCCCTTGCTATGATTTTTGACCCAATGGCAGCTTGTATGGTTATCTCGAACATTTGCCTGATAAAAATGAAGAGCTCTTTTGGGGTGATTTCAAACTGAAGAAGCAGCATGAAAAGAAACAACTAATAAAGAAAAAAGACCTGTCTATGACAGTTTTCAATTTCTCTGTCAGTTCACGCCCAACGCGGTATGCTTTCGTGTTATGAACTATGGTTGCCATTGCATCAACTGGTTGTCCATTCAAGAGAATATCAAGTTTTACCAGATCAGCTTGTTGATAACTGTAATTACAACCATTGAATGCATTACAAGGTAGGAAGTAAGCCACTCCAAACATAAGAAGTTATTTCCCTATCCAACTTGATGACATGACAGCCAATAAGTATAAAATAAACCACACAAATTATTTATCAAACAAAATTCTATGAGTATGCACATAGTACAGTATATCCATCAGGTATCACAACATTTTTGTGCAAATCTACATTTTACATGTACCACATGATTATTCCAAACACTACATGGCATCAATGCATCAAGGAAAAAAAGTGGGTGCACAACAATAATCACGCAGAAAATTATAGGGTGAGAAAGCAGGAGCAGGGTACATACTCTGAGTCCTCGTAATCAAATGAAGCATAGCCTGATGTTATACTCTTCAACTCATTATAAAAGTCAACAACAATTTCTCTCAAAGGCAGGCGGTACTTCATGAATACCCGTTGACTGCAGGATAGAAACTTAAAGATTTATTACTTCAACCAGGGATAAATTGATGAAGCACCACAAAAATGTAGAAAAAGTTGTCATTTTTTTGTGGATGATCATCCATAATGAGCATGATATCCCAAAAAATCAAGATACTTTTCATGATATGCACACACACACACACACATACATATATTCATAGATGGATAATTGAATATAGTAATGGAATGGAAACTCTCCCAAAATTTTACCTGTCAATGAATGAATACTCCAACTGCTGACCCCTACGCTCAGAGACAAGGGTAATAACAGGTCCCACATACCTTAAATCACCAATAAATTAAGATAGCAAAGCATGAGGCTCTGGCACAGTAAAAAAATTATACCCAGGGTTGTAAAGAGCTTACTCACTAGGAATGATTATAGTAGCTATAACTGTAGGTTCCCAACAGGCTGTCACTTTTTGCTTGGGATTAGAGGGTAATGAAGCAGGATTCTGAACTTCTAACTTGCTGAAAAGCACAACTAGAGTCTTAGCAAACCATAGTGGAACTAGTCTGACAAATGCAAGTTTGTTAGCTACCTTCCGTCAGAAAACTCAAATGTGTAAGGCACAGTAGGAATAGTTGAGATAACATGAGCTCCGTATTCCTGTTTACAGAAACATAATATCGATCACCAACATACCATGCTTGAAGATGGGAAAGAAACTTAAGTTCTGTCCATTCCGTGAAAAAATCACATTAACTTCACAATGCCTCTGAAGCATGCATATGAGTAAAAAATTTGAAGGCATCCCACTTTCCAAAATATATCTTCACCGAGAGTTTAAAGTAATCATCTGGTTATCATACAGTGATGTGTTACCTGTTCAAGTCTTTGATGAAAAACATCCATGTGCAGAAGGCCTAAAAACCCACACCTGAGCAAAACATAATTGGAAACAAAAGTTATTACAGATGGAGCCAAATGTTTCGACTTTTCCAGAACCAAATTCTCATTTCTTTCTTTTAGTAATAGGTACCAGACCTGAACCCCAGACCTAGAGCAGTACTAGTTTCTTTAGTAACAGAGACACTGGCATCATTGCATGTCAACCTCTCTATTGCGTGATTTAGAGCTTCAAAATCAGATCCATCTGCTGGATAAAGACCAGAGAACACCATATGTTTTGCTGGCTTGAACCCTACAGTTTAAATTATCAAATAACTCAAAAACTATACACTTAGGACCAATAAATGCGCCCATATATACTAAAATAAAACAATAATATTGTCATACACATGGAGAAAGGAAGAAAAAAAATATATAATACCACATAATATTGATCATTTAGGTATTATTTTTTACAGGAAAAATAATAACGGTCAAGCAATGAAATGGACTCATTTTATTTTCAGTAAGTCCATTAAGCCTTTAAGGGCAGCATAGGTTTTTTTTTTCTTAATCAGCAATTGTGAATGCAGCAGCATACATGAATTAAAAGATTCTATGCAGCAAAGAGCAGAATGAATAATCAACATGCATGGATCTAAGTTGTCTGACTATACCTGGAAGAGGCTCTACTACAGAAGTCCGAGTATGGTAAATTGTATCACCAACACGGGCCTCTTTAGTTGTTCGCATGCCACTTACAACATAACCAACTTGTCCGGTAAGTAAGATACCAGTAGGTGTAAGTTCAGGATGCATGATGCCAACATCTAAAGCTTCATACGACTGACCAGTAGCTGCAGAGGAAATCTTATCCCCCTTGCTCAGGACACCATCAACAACAGCAACATGACAAATTACCCCTTTGTATTCATCATAATATGAATCAAGTAAAAGCATGCGAAGAGGAGATTCCCTCCTACCAGGAGGTGCAGGTATACGCTGTATAACTGCCGGAAGGATTTGCTCAAGACCCTCTCCAGTTTTAGCAGATGTTAGCAGTGCATCATTTGGATCAAGATCAAACATTGATTTTAATTGGGCTTTAACACGATCAGGATCAGCAGTTGGCTGATCAATCTTGTTTATAACCGGCACAATTGTTAGGTTAGACTCAAAGGCAAGGTAAAAGTTAGCAACAGTTTGAGCTTGGACTCCCTGAGCAGCATCAACAACCAAAAGCACACCTTGACAAGCTGCCAATGATCTTGACACTTCATAACTAAAATCAACATGTCCAGGAGTATCAATAAGATTCAGCAAAAAATTAGGTGACTCCTTTCCATCACTGAAATCATCACCATTTACACTGTGCTTATAGAACATCGTTGCTGTCTGGGCTTTAACTGTGATTCCCCTTTCTCTCTCCACCTAAGACATGTTAAACTTCACTAACAAAACAAAATAAGAAATACAACACATCCCACAAAAAATTTAATTTCTATAAATTGTTTAGTACAAAACGTTTTACATTATCAACCAATCAGATATCACCAAATGTACAAGTTTAGAGGAAATTATTACAAAAGTCAACCATTTTTCCATACTCAGAAATCAACCATGTAATGAAGCCGTAAAACATTTTATTTACAACATCAGTGTATTCAAATTAAATTATATTTTCGTTCAATAAACAAGCACAGTCATTATAAATTTTATACTTTCACCAGGAAGGCCGTGACTTTCTAAGGTGGTTATTCATAGTTTGTAAGTGATGAAAGTTTACACTGACATTGAATATATTATTTTTTCCATCTATTCAACCAACCCATTGTCTCATTATACTTCATGTGGTTAACCCAACAAATTTTAAATTTTGGACGATACCCATTCTACCTAACAGCACGACAAAGAATACCCAGATGAAAAAATTGAAAATTTCCAGCAAAAAAGAGCACCTGCAATTTATCAAGATACTGGGGCTGGCCATGGCCTTTCTTAATGGTTCCAGTGAGTTCTAGAAGTCGATCAGCGAGGGTGGACTTGCCATGATCTACATGCGCAATGATTGAGAAGTTTCTAACGAGCTCCGGAGGGTATTGGCTCAAATCTATGGTGCTTTTCTCTCTCGTGGTGGTGCTGTATTGGCGTGACTGTGAACAGAACAGTTCACGCCTCACAGAAAAGCGTTCATGGGTTATTCTGTTGGTTAATGGGTTGAAATTGAGATTGAAACTGCATAACAACGATAAGTAATTCGATTGCCTTAGGGTTTTGGAAGCTCTGCTCAGATAACCCATTTCAGGGTCTTGTGGGAAGTGCGCTGTGCAGAAGAACGTTGGAGAAGTGAAAACCGTGAGATGTGCTGCGTTTGGTTGAAACGGCGTCGTTTTGGGTCCAAAGATATTGGGCCGGACTCCCATGAGAAAATGGTCCAGGGAGATTGTTTATATTTTTAAAATAAGTAATTATTTTTTATTTTTTATAGCTTTATTTAATTTTTTATTACAGAATTTTTATATTTATTTTGATAGAAATATATATCTTAAATAATTTTTTAAAAAATTAATTTTTTCAATAACACCTTTTAAATTTGATCAAAGTTGCTACTAAAAATTTGTAATTTCAAAAATGCTTATTTTAAAATTAATTGTTTATATTTCTTCCTCTAATTCCTCTAATTCCTCTAATTGACACTACTATTCTTGCTAAGGTAGTTTTTATATTCAAATGTTACTTTTTTACTTAGTTTAATTACTTATATTGAAAATAATTGTTTTTCAAATAAACATTTTCTAATATAATCAATTGAATTCTTATTTTGAGAGAGTTTCCTTCCATCACTTTTTTATTTCCGGGATATAAAATTATTCTTACGGATATTTTTATATGGATAATTTTCTCTTACAATTTGATATTGCATATTTTAAGTGACTTCTTATTTTTTCAATTTTCTTATTTTTCTATATTTTAAAATTATTTAGAATATGACACATCAAATTGTAAAAAAATAATTGTCAAAATTTAGTTGTAAAAATATCATTGTCCTACTTATATCTTAATACATGTGCCATATGAAATTATTTCTTGTGGATATTTTATTTTTATCTTAATACATGCACTTTAATTCTATTTTTGTTTATGAAATTAAACATGTGAAATACTACTATTAAATAAAAAATTTAAATATCCCTAAACTAAATTATAAAATATTTATTTCTTTGGACATTAGGAAAGTAACGTAGAATATCCTATCTAACAAACAACATATAGTGTTTTATGGGTCTTTCAAAGAGGAAAATTAGACATAATAAAGAATTGAGAACACCTTTCATCTTTAATTTTATAAATAATGAGTTTATGAATCTCATCTCTCCTTTTAAACTAATAGATTCTTCCTTTTTATTGTATATATTTATATCAACTAACTTTGTTCCAGAGCTTTTCAAACAAAACAGATGAGAGGTGTCATTTTCAAAACTTTGACGAAAAGATTGAGATTTAGAACATTAGTGAAAGAAGATGTATAAAAATTGAACAATAATTTATCCCCAAAATATCTCTCTCACAAACACAACCAAGTACAATCATAGCAAAGTTCAAGAATACTGCATAATCAAATTCGAGATACATAACGAGATACCAGGCCTTATTCAGTTGGTGATCAATTGCACACATGATTCAACGTATTCGGTGAATTTTACGCAAAGGTACATATTTTGAAGCAAAGTGATCCCTTGTGGCTTCATCTTCCCACTGCAATTTACGCCACCAACTTTTCTGTCCATTAATGTGCTTCAAACTGTTCCTTGCACTATTGGAATCAAACGGGAGCTTTATCAGCTTTGGACAATCTGCTACACATATCTCCTTAAGACAAGGAAATTGCAAAACCTGTGAGCACATGCTCCTTAACTTTGGTAAAGAATCCAGGTCAACAATTTCAAGACTTGAGAAAACAGTTTCTGCATGGCCAAGTTCTTCTTCACCTATGACTTCTTCCAAGGAGGGACAATTGTATATTCTAAGGAGTTGAAGGCTTGGAGCACGAGTGAGCCAATTCAAGTTCAACATGCCACACCCTTCAAGGGATAACTCACGGAGGCCAACAATGTAACCATGCTCAGTAATCTTTGAACTCATGGGAATGCACTCTGTCATAGAAACCTGTGATGGAGACCCCTTTTTTCTGACATGGTCTAAACTTGAAGGAGAAGAAACTGACATGGATAATACCTCTAGATGTTGCATTTTTGTCAAGAGTGAGAACAATATAACATGTGGCGTTGAATTGAAAGGAGAAAGTACTCTCAAATGTCTGATGCATCTTTGCAACTTGGAAGAGTTCAGTAACACTTGCATAGAAGAAAAGCAAAAGAGAGCAATGCTTATGTCTTGAAGGCATTCCAAGCATTCCAGTTCTTTCAACAACACAGTTTCCTCAGGTTCCCCTAAATCAGGAAGAATAAACTGATCTTCCCATGGTAATTTGCTAAACACTTGCAATGACACCAAACTTGATATCAACTTCCTTGGGAAAACAAGCCTGTTGCAAATGTAATTCAGCAGCAGGCACCTCAATTTTTTCAAGTTCTGAAGCTCCCTTGGCAATTTTTGTATATCAGTACCTGATAGATCCAAATGCTGCAATTGAACTAACTCTCCAATGCTGGAAGGTAATTCTCTTACTCTTTTGTTACCTGATAGGTCCAACACTCTGAGATGATTTGCAGTCAGAAAGATCTCATCTGGGAAATTTGTTATCTCGGTATTTCTAACGAGCATAGTCAAGAGATTTGAGCAATCTTGTTTTCCTGAGAGTTTCTGAATGCTATGCCGCCACATTGATAGTTTCTCTACTTCTTTCCACTTTGCCTGATTATATGTTTCAACTGAACCACTGCTTGCACCATCTCTCACCAAGAACCTGGTGTTTGATCCATGATCGCAAGCTAGCCACAGAGCCATGTCTCTGATCACATCATGCATCTTAATCCTGTTTTCTTTCTCACTGTCCTCCAACAAACAAGCAAACTTCAAGCTTGCAATGATTTCTTCTCCTTGGATTCGTGCTTCATAGACATCATCACCAAATTCAGCTAAAAGGCCTTCCCCAATCCAAAGTTGAATCAGTTCATCTTTTCTAATATCATAGTCCTCAGGGAAGATGGAACAGTACAAGAAACAAGACTTGTGTGAGGCACTTGGTAAACTGTCATAGCTAAACTCAAGCAAACAATAAACATAGTCAACCATACCTGAAAATCTTGATGGATAGATCTTCAAAGTTCGTGCGGCCCGTTTCCATTCAGGGAGAGTTTTTCGAGCCATGGATCTTCCAACAGTGATGAGAGCTAATGGAAGTCCCTCACACTCCTTGGCCACAATTTGAGCCAGAAGAAATATTTCAGGATGAGAGTTGAGAGTTTCTTCACCCACTTTCTCTCTGAACAGTGCAAATGCTTCATTTGGTGCTAAACATTCTACTTTGATGCATCTGTTGGCTTCCATGTTCCTGCAAACCTCCATGGACCTTGTTGTGAATATCACTTTAGATCCGTTTTCAGTATCAGGGAGTGGAATCCCCAACTTCAGAAGATCTATACGCTCCCATAAATCATCTAGCAGCAACACAAACTTCTTCCTCTTCAAAAAGTTGTACAAAACAATAGCTCTGTCATCAATGCTCTTACCACCCCATTTACCAACAGGAACATTTAATTTGTTTCCTATGCTTTGTTGAACACTCCCTACATCTGCTTCTTTAGACACCACAACCCAAATCACTACATCATAAAATTTTGTGGGAAGAAACTCATTGTTGAACTTTTTTAGCAGGGTTGTCTTTCCTACACCCCCCATGCCAAACAAGCCAATAATTCCCACATTATTATCATCAAAACATTCACCAAGTTCTTCAAAGGTTGATTCTAGACCTATTGTGACCTCTAGAGGGATTTCATCTACCACAGCATATGGCATTTCCTGAGCCACTACATCAAAGTGCCCTTTATCAATAAGTTCACGAATCTCACCAATTTTTTTACTTACAATCCTTCCCATCCTGCAGCTTGTGGGAAAATTTGTCGAACATCTGCTACGTGTTTCTTGAGCATGAGCAACTCTCTGTTGAATAGCTTGAACTTCTCTTTGCATAGCTTCAACTTTAACCAACCAATCATTCACTTCATTCAAACGCCTCAAATGTTGTGCCTCAGCCAGTTGAACCTTCACACTCACATCAACCCAAAGGCCTAGAAGATCAGATGCCACGTCCCTCAAACAAGAAATGTTCTCTTCATAATCACGGACGTAGGCACAACAGTCCCACAAGCGAATTATGATGTCCAACACAGGACCTACGAAGTCCATCATGAATAGATCGAACTCAATAAAAGAACAGTGACAAAGAACAGAAAAAGAGTATTACTTGTGAAACCACAACAAGTGGAACAAGAAATTCAGGTTGCTCCTGTTTGGTCTCTATACTATATATGCAATCCCAAAGGAAAAATATGCTGCTAGCAACAACCCTGTGGCGTGTTAGAAACCGTACAGACATAACATTGGCTCTACGAGGAAGAATAACACTATGTCATTGTAGTATGCTCCATCGTTGTGGTCTAGGATTTCTTGGAATCCTGGTCATGTTTTTCATAGGTTCAAAAAGGTGGTGAACCTAACTTGACGATCTCTCCTATGAGCCTATGTGATACATTGCTTGATTTTTGTCATACTTGGTACGATTCAACAGTACGTGAAGCTTGTCATTACCTCGTTGAATTCTAGTTCACTTCTACCAAATTCTAGTGCTTGTTATTATCACTGAGAATAGCATCAGAGGTAAAAAAAACTCTTGATATGGCCACCTCATTCTCATAGTTTCTCCCACCTATTATGTCAATGTCATGATACTAAGAGAATCATAGCACAGATTTGCAACTAGTTTTTTTAAGTGTGAGGAGTGAGACATAAAACATCTATTTGAATTGAAATAGGTGGTAACCAAGTTTAGAGTAAGGCAGATTAATGATAAGACACACCCATGGATATTTTATTTTGGTTTTATATCATTAACTTCAAATTAATCAAAATTGTCATCTAAATAAAAAGAGTTTAAGTTTCATTTTATGTAATTTATACTTTTAAGCAATTGAAAATTATTCTAAAATATGACTTTAAATTAGTTATTATAAAAAGCAATAGTCTTTCTATAATAATTCATAGTTAAATAGCAATATATACTTTTGTACTATAAATACACTTTAAAAATCTCTGGTGACCATTATTGGTAGCTCATCTAGTTCACACTTTTTGATGGGAGATAACCTTTAAAAACACTTTCTCTTTCAAGAGAAATATTCACTTAACATAGTTATTCTAATTTAAAGAGAGATTATTGAAATCCAATTTCTTTTGAAATATATACTAAAATATATAAAAGGTTAAAAAATACAATGAGAGAATATTGAGTACCAAATTTAATTTATATTAGTATTGATATATGGCGATTAGCATGCAAAGAGAAAGCAACAAAATCACCAACCCAAATGCTAACACATTTCATTCACAACACTTCACACAAAACTCACTCACACCACACTCTTCTCCAATAAGCTTCTTTCCAATTCTTTCACATTCATTTCATCATCTTCCTAATGACATTCAAACCCCTTCACACTCTCCTTCTCTTTCTCCTCCTTGCGTCCTCAATTTCCCATTTTGCCCTCGCCGGAAAGCGCAAGGTCCACATCACCGACGACTTGGACGACGTGTTCGACGACGAGGAGGACGATGCGTGGAAGGAATGGGGCAAGAAACCCGGACCCTCTTTCCCCCCCTCTGATATCTCCAAGATGGATCCTTCGCAGATTCAGGAGGAGATGAAGAAGCGCCATGCTGGACCCGTCATCGGATTCGTCAAGCTCCGGTTTGGGGTTCGCCGGACTCCGGTGAGCACGTTGTTGGCGTTTTTTTCTGTGTTGATTAGCGTGTGCCCATTTGATATTGTGGCTGTGTGTTTTCGAATTTTGGTTAAATTTGTGATCTTTTGTGATTTTGCTGATACCCTTATTGTGGCATAATGGGGTTGAGTTGAAGTGATGATTTTTTTTTTCTCATGCCCAGTTCGTCTTTTTTAAAGGTCTCACTGACCTTTTAGTTTCTACGGGTTAAAAAATCTTCCGCTTTAGGCCCCCATAGTTGTGTATCCATTTACTTAAAAACACACTTTTTAATTCCTACTCAAAAAAAAAATTAAAATGACATATTTAGGGAATGAAAGAGAATAAAAACGATACGAGTATGGAATTAAAGAAAATGATTTTTATGTATAAAGACTAAAATTGGAAGTTTCTGCAACCAATACTTTTAGTAATTAAACTCTTCTAAACAAGTTAATAAATAAAGATGAGCTCGAGTTTGAATTGAAGTGGTGGGTTTTGGTTGCGATGAATATCAATATGGTGGTTAATGGGTTTTTGGTGAGAGTTTATTTATTCAATTGAGCTAGAATTTAATTTCACTTATAGTATCATATAGCCGAATTGAACTGCTCAAAGTTGAACTTTCAAAATCCCAATCACGGATCACCCACAACAGACTATGTGTGATTATATCTCTTAGAATTTGGCCTTTAACTAAATCCAATGATGTGTTACTATTCGTGTAGTTATTGATTTAGGATAAGGCTTTTGTTGTTGTTTTGTATTTCAACTAAAATGTGGCTTGCTCTGTGCTTGTTGGATTTTGCATTGTTGCGTTGGATTGGGGTTTACTTTCCTTGTGAAAAGTTGATTGAACTTTGGAATATTACTTGGAAACTACTCTGAAGTTTAGGCTGGCGTTGCACATTTATAGAGTTTGAGAATGGGGATAAATTGGACTTTTCGGATATAGTTTCTACTTGTTGTCCATGGTTTATTTGTCGGAATTTAATTTATGTATACTATCAGAGTAAAATAGTTTACACAGACATCCAATAGGAATTTATGTTATCAACACATCATATTCATGAACAGTTTGGGCATGATAAAGTGGTCAAACAAAACTTGATTAATGTTTCCGGAAAAATGTTTTACATTGACAATGTGTATAAACGGAACTTTGTTTGTTTTATGATATGCTGTTAATTTGTCAACATGGCTCTTTAAGTACTGCTCGATCAATATAATTGAAGATTAAGAGTAGTCTAAGAGGGTCTTGAGATTTTGATCTGTACTTGATGCTCAATATTTTGTTTGATGATGCATTGAGGTTTCTACTTGGAACTTTTGTGTGAATACTGATTAACATAACCATTTTTCATGATTTTTAGGACATGGTAGCTGAATTTGCCATGAAATGGACACATATTCTGAGAACTGGAGCTGTTGGAGTAAGGTTTATGGGTGTTGACCTGAATACACTCATGTTCAACTTGGAAAGCATCAAAGACTTGGAGGAGGTATTGCTCTTTACTTTTCTGTTTTAATTTCGTTTAAATATAAAGAATGAAAAAAAGAAGAATCAACCTGGCCGTTTAATTTTAGCAACCCACAATCTACTGTTATATGTTTAACCTCCCTGTTCAATTTATAATAAATTATTCTGAATTTTAACCAACACTCGTATCATGTTGTCAGTTGAAGGAATTTGTCTTGGACCAATCAGAGGCTTATGAGATTAAGATGGGGGATGAATTTTTCAGAAGACCTGGAGATCCACCTCTAGATGAAATTATTGAGAAGCTCAACAGTGAGAAAACCAAAGCAGATGATGCTGATACAGAGGAAATTGATCAAAATGATAAAACAGAGTTGTAACAATCGGTACAGACATAATTCTCTAGAAGTTGAGATAAAGCAATTGTGTCACTCATTTTCAATGATTTACGAGTCTTCTTAAATTTTTAGTCCTCCTTCTCTTTTAATTACTGTGATAAACTGCTTCTCAATGATAGTGAAGTAATAATCAGCTTTCCTGCATTTAGCAAGACTATTAGAACCACTTTTTAATGGTAGAAATGTTGGATAAAGAGACTGAAATATAACTCGATCAAAGTCCAAACAGGATTGAATTCTATGACACCAACTATCATAGGAATCAGGACACGTGCCAATCTACCAATTTTTTTTCTCTAATTTCTATTTATCCATTAACAATGTTAGTGTTATTATCTTTATATTTTAAACAGATAGATTATTCTTTATAACCGGTTCAAGATTTTTTTTCGTATGAACCAAGTAGTAGTCGATTTGTATGAAGTTAGAAATGTTTTAATGTGTACGTGGTGCTTAGTTGCTTGTTATAAAATGAGGCATTTGATGTCATCTGGTATAAAGACAAAAAGATATAACTATTGAAACGTGCTATGGTTATGTGGCTTGCGTTGGCTTCTAAGTTGGACATGGTTCAACTCTTACATCGGATCTTTTGCATGTTCAGTGAAAGTTGATTTCTAAATAAGGCAAAATATTGGTTATGTTAATTGCCTAAAAGAAAAACCATTAGATTCGAAGATGCATTTGTTGACATTTGAATAAGTTTCAAATGAACATATGGAACACTGTAAGGGATATTTTTTTTATATCAGTAATGCTCAAGCTGTTGCATAACACAAAACAACGCATTTCGTAATCTGCAAAAAAGCATATTTGCAAACTACAAGAGGGAACAAATTTGTGGGTAAGGAAAAGCCCCACTCCTGGATGGAATATGCAACATGCAATGCTAGAAATATCTCACTAATTTATCCACGTATTATTGCATTAAACTATCGTAAACTCACTCCTCTTTATCTGTCATACTTAAAGTAGAACACATAAATTAAAAAATACAATTACTATTCTTTTTATTCAGTAACACCAAAAAATAACAATAAAAACAGCCTTATATATGCGCTGATTGGTACAGTTAAAAATCAAACTTCCAGTTATACCCTCTATTCTAGTTGGTTTGGTCCATCAATTTGGGTTTGAGGAGAACAAAACCATTAAGAACTATGAAATTTTTTCCTACCGACTTTTAACATTTTCTAGAATCAAACTTTGAATAAAACCTCTTGCACTAGATTAACGAGTTATATATTTAACTTTTATCTCTCCTCAATAGTGTGATATGAGCATTATTGCTCGAGATTTACTAGGTGATTTAAAGATTGGTAAAATCAAGGTTATCTTGGACTTCTAAATGGACATTAAATAATTTCTTTTTTTCCTCATAGATAAATAAAAGGGAACATATGTATTTAGTTTCAAAATTTTCAGCTTGAGAGAATGAGAAGAAGAATACAGTACTCAGATTATACATACAGTTTATTTAGCAGATATACTTGTACTAATGCTAAAGGAAGATTTTGACTACGAACATGATGAACACTTTCCAATAATTTGTCTAACACTTTCCAATAATTTCTGTCAAAGAAATAGTTAAATTCTTAATTTATATCTTTCTTACAGATTTTTCTATAATTTCGCTACTTATTTGATGATTTACTTGTTTTAAGTTGAAATGTAATATAATACAAATTAATATCTGATAAGATATGAGCGTTTATAACTCTTCTCGATGATTCTGTTCAGCAGAAATTTGTTATTGCTTATAAATGAGTAGGAAGAAAATATTTGGTTCAATTATTGACAGTTGATAATTCAATGAAAACCCCTATTTTAACTTCTTGCTGAAGTCAGAGAGCTCAAGAACATGAATTCTGGGGATAGCTGCGGCTTCCTCTCTTTCTTGTTGGGTGTTGTAACCCCAATTCCCTGATCCAAACAATGAAGTTTATCAAGTACACTAAACATTTGCAATAGTGCACATCATGCGAACTTAGACATGATGAGGGAGGGTAAAAATCATAAACAGGTAGAGAGAACTACCTAGATATAAGTTCCAGTGGTCTAACTCAGGCTCTTTGATGACATTTTTTAATGTAGCTAGCCGGTCTTCAACAAAGCTGGTTGTTCAGATTAATTGGAGTTAGTTTCTTTTGAACCATCTTTAGAAGTAAGACAAAGTTTTATACATAATAATAGCCATAACCAAAATGCCAATATTTGCAGCGAAAGTACAATATCTTACTGTAGTGTCAGTCCTTGGTGCTCTGGCTTTTTTTGAAGCTGCTTCAGAACCTCTACCTTAGGACTGAAGGTGATGTCAAAGATAATCCAGTAAAAAAAAATATCTCATCAAAATATAACAAGAAAAAAAGAGAAACAGGTTAAATATAAATGTTTTACAGCATTACTTTGGTAAAATATACTAACCCGGTTCCTAGGCCAAATATTCTTTCTGGTGGTATGGTCACTCCGGCAAGCTCTCGGAGTAAGGCATCAGCAAAACGGCTCTAAAATTAGAGAAATAAGTGTAGAACTTAACATGATGCGGTTTCATGGGATTGGGACAATGGCCCGTTATCTTTGTCCCCTCTTATTTTTCTTAATGTTGAAAGTAAAATAGTCTATTGTTGTTGTTAGGATTATTGTTCCCTTGCTTGGTCAAAGGGAAAAAATAGTTACCTGTTTCGTGGTGACAATGTACACTCTCGAGCTTGCAAATTTTAAGGCATCAGAAACACCAGGATATATTCTAAAGACACAGCATTGCCAATTAATAATAGGAAATACCATTCATTACTGCATTAGTTTTCTACCATGCATCTGGTATAATCGTAAGTATGAAAAGTTAATCCCCTATCAGGAGTATGATTTGGCTACCTGTTTGCACCAATCCAACCAGCAAAATCCTGCTCCAACCATTCATCTCTGACCTTTCCAAAAAGATCTATCAGAGCATCCCTATTCTCACCCCACTCTTCCATAATAATAGGCTTCAATTTGGACCATTTCTCCAGTATAACCTCAACCGTGAGCCCCTCTGAAACCTTGCACAAGAACTATGACATCAGTCAACAGATCCAGAGTTCATTTGAAAGCAAATGCAGATTCAAGCCCAGTGGCATCAACATAAACTATGAACCTAGTTCCAATGACATGGCTTTTCTTTATATCACGTCATTGGTACGGAATATCCATTGACCGGTCAATGACTAATCACAGTGACATGGTTTTCAATTGCTAAGAAATAACTGATGAGAAAAACCAAAGCAGTAAGCATTTTTACTCACCGAAGATTTCCTGATAGAAGGTGTTCTGCTCTCAAGCAACAGTCTCACAAGTAAAAGATTTTCATATCCAGTTTCAACAACTGGTCGCACCTAACACAAAAAACTATGGAAGTTCATCTTTAAACTGAAAACAAGTCCAACATGATTTCATACGGAAATAGTCTTAAATTGAAAACACTCATAAAAGTTACATAAAAAGTTATTCATGACATCAAATAGTTTAATGATCTGCAATGGAAATTGATGATTGAAGCAATCAAGCAAATATAATCTAGCACTCAAAAAAGATAGTTAAATTAGGAAACAATAGCAATCAGTTCATAAAAAGAAAACACGAAAATGGTTTTCCCTCTTATTCTTTGTATGTATGTTAGAAATACAAGTATAAGTTGAAAGTCTGAAATGAGAAAGTTGAGTGATATATAAAAAAAAATATATATATCTATAAGCATTGAACCTTAAGATTTTTGTCAAGTTGTCCTCCTTTGTGCGCATTTTAAGATGGGATCTTAATTTATCCCAGCTATGTTTGTTAAGTCTATCTTGTTACTTGGTAAGTCTACTTTCTAAGATATACATAGCCTAATTTTATATATGAGAGAAGTTTATTTCTTTTAGCTTCTTATTTTCATCTTCATAAGTTTAACCAACAAAGTCTAATTGCCTAATTAGAACATGGCAGATATTTGACACTTCATTCAAAAACAAAAACCTCTGAAGTACAAATCCAAAATGAAACACCCCCTAGAATTCATCAACTAAAGTCAAACTACACGAAAATTCAAGACTCTTTTGCTACCATCCAGTCATGTCTGATCATTATTACTCTTTCCAACCAATAAAATTACAAACCAACATAGCCAAAGCAGAGAAGAGTCGCATGAAATCCATAAGAACTGAAACTAAGTCAAATGAACTTATTATACTGTGTGCATCTGGTCAATAATCCAATCTTCTGTGACCGAATCCACCCCGTCAAACAAACCAGGCCATCTCACTTTGGCAGCCTGAAAATATCCAAACAGAGAATAAACAATGATGAGTATCCAAACAGAGAATAGACAATGATGAGTTGAAGTAGCATTATCATGAATTCACAGAGGAAAAAGCAATTGAAAAAAAAATGTTGAAAATTAAAAAGATTTTGAAATAAAAAACAAAAATTGTTTTGGGTGAAATGAAGAGAAGAACCAACCTTGACAGCAGAGACAGAGCTTTCGCCGCAGCTATCACAGATGACTCCATCGAAGTCCAACGCGTAAAGTTCTCCCATTTCTCTCTTCTTCCCCTTTTCAGTTTCACTGCAAAAATGCTGCGTGTATTTCGTTTCCAACCAAACACTTCCTTATTCGTCGGAAATCCAAACACGTGTCCACGTAGATAGGGCATGGCCTGGTTCAATAAACCGAACCGAACCGTTTTTATGTTTTTATATTAAATATGTTCGGTTTATTGGATGGAATTCATGATATCAGTTTTGGGTTTGAGGATGGAAAACTAATATGGAATTCGTGATTGGAGAGAGAGTTTTCGATTTGTTTTCATGGTGTTTTTTAAAATTGAAGGAGAATAAGTTAAAAATATTTTTTAGGATTTGTTTTCTTAAGTAGAAGAAAAAATTGCTCTAAATTTTTTTGTTGGAAATTTGCGTCTGTTTATGAAGTTGATTTAGTATTTTTGTATTGATGTTTTTGTTTCTTTGGAACTTGAACAATGTTACCTCCTCGCACACGTAGATAAAAACTCATCATTATGTCTCCTTTCTATATTGCAATTCAATGACTCTGCACATGGTTGTGACACTTTTTTTTTTCCGGGTGTGATAGTTTTCTTATTTATTATATTGATATTAAATCATACTTATTTGGCATTAAATTGATGGAAAAATAAAGTGACTCTATACTGTGATTCTTTATTTGACACACCATGAAGTGGCATGCACAAGAGGTGGATTTTATTTTTTAAATTAAAATTAATTTTATTAAAGCATTTTACTTCAGACGTGGCTTTTTTATTTTTTATTAAAATTTATTTTGTAGAAAGACGTTTTGGAGAGTGGGTGTGGGCGTGAAAATTGAAAGGGTGAAAAAATATATTTTCTCTGGTGAGTGGGTGTGCGCAGAGCAAGCAAAATTGAAAGGGTGATAAGGTAGGTTTTCTTTGGAGAGTGGGTGTGCGCAGAGCAAGCAAAAACGAAGAAAGGGAAAAGAAAGAAAAAAAGGGAAAAGGAAGAAAGGAGAAAAAGGGAAGGGAAAAGAAAGAAAGAAAGGGAAAAGGAAGAAAGGAGGAAGGAAGAAAGGAGAAAAAGGGAGAAGACGTGTGTTGTAGTGCAATCGAAGAAGAAGAAGGGAGAAGACGATCCTCGCAGAGTTAGGGTTTTTGTTGCTTTCCATTGTTCGATTCAACATCGTGGTTCGTAGGTCTGTTTTTT
>Ga0214542_1006360_pt1 | contig 21611 bp, 11 predicted proteins | sample CNSS1metaG_FD_160096 | JGI IMG/M metagenome (GOLD analysis project Ga0214542, IMG submission 160096) | Root nodule microbial communities from cowpea collected in UCLA plant growth center, Los Angeles, California, USA - CNSS1 | ecosystem: Host-associated > Plants > Roots > Nodule | place: USA...
TGGCACACTACTAGATTGACACGTAGACATTTAAAAAATAATTCAAAAAAATTCAAAAAAAAATTCAAAAAAAATTCAAAAAAAATTCAAAAAAATAAAATAAAAAATTCAAAAAAACCACAAAGTGACACGTGGCACACTCCTGGGTTGACACGTGTATATTTAAAAAAAATTTAAAAAATTTAAAAAAAAAATTCAAAAAAATAAAAATAAAAATAAAAAAAATTCAAAAAAACTACGAAGTGACACGTGGCAGTAACTGTTCATGACCGTTAATGATTTAAACGGTATTAGCAAAAAAGGACCCAATTGAACAAAATTGACGAAAATTGGGACCTATTTGAACACAAAACCAAAATTAGGACTTGTTTCAAAAAACTTGACGAAAATTGGGACAAAAAGGTATTTTAACCTAAATTTTATCATCTAAGTTTTTACTTATTTTAGTATCATATTAAACATAAAATGACTTTCTTTTATAAAGATTAATGATAAATTAAGACTATTTGTATATATGTAGCTAACTTTCTTACACATTTAATATATGATAGAATATGTGAAAATTGAAAATGTATAAGAGAAAATATAGACGGTAAGATTCATTAAATCATGATGTAGATGATAAAATTCATAAATTATGACAGTTAAATGGTAAATTACATAGTTAAATTCAGTTATTTTAATTAATTAATTCATTTTTATTCTTATTTTTTATATCAATTTTCATTTGTTAAATGGTTGTTAAAATGTATCATGATTTAGCACATCCAAAACAATTTAAATATAATTTTCTCTTCTAACTTTCTTAGATAATTTATAAAGATAAAATTGTGAAATAATTTGTAGACTAAAACAAATTACCTGAAATGCGGTAATTAATTATAACGGTATTATTTTAACAAATTTAAGATTGAAATATTGATATCGTCTATAAAAACAAGAAATTTTAAAAAAAAAATCTTGAAAAAAAAATGTACTATCTTTACAATATTATGAAATATTTCTAAAATACTCACAAATAATATCTTTTTATATTACAATTAATTATATAATAATTAATTATTTAATAGTTCCCAAATATAAATAATATCTTATAATAAAATAATTGATTATCTTCATAAATATTCCATGTAACAATATGTTTAATATATCAATATTGGTTTATTTATAATCCAAAAAATCTATAAATATAACGCCTGGTATCTCACTAAATTCACTTTTAATATTTGATTCATATACCCAATATTTACTCAATATCCTTGAGTATAAAAAATCTTTTCCAAATAAATCTTCTTTATGTTTTTCTTTAGAACTCCAAACTTTTTTAACAAAATATAATAACTTAATTTTAAAAATTTTAAAAGCCTCATTATTTATCTCAAAGACACTCAACCAAATTCGGTCATAAAGTGGAAAATTATATTTTCAAAGTTTTCATAAATCTATAGCCCTCCCTTGCCTTCACATATTCGAATAAATCAAAACAACACTTCTGTCATTGTCATTATGATGATTGGGACCAATAATGCTTCTTCTTTATTTCTCCTTTATGAAAAATTGAAGTGTACAAGTTAGGTAAAAGTAAATTAAATAAATAATATATAAAAAATCCCTTATATTTAATATTTTAAAATTTTGATTTGAAGGCGACAATAACACTTTATTCAAAGAATTCAATATTTTTTTATTCTAATCTAGATTTTATAATGTTATTTTGTTTTCAAGTAATATTGAACGATTGATCTATTTGTTTGAACTTCTATCAATTCACTTATTTAATTCGGATAAGGCCAACCATTCTAGCCAAAAGTCCAAGACAACCTTTGAATAAATTATATAATTTAAATATGTCACTTAAGATGATCCTTCCCCCTTTAAACCATCATTTTGGTAATATTTAGATTAGGAAAGGATTTGAGGGAGAATGTCTAAATAGATTTAAGTTAAGGATGCCAACGGGACGGAGACAGGTTTCACTATCCCATACTCATTCTTGTAAAAGAAATTCATCTCCATCTTCATTCCCAAACTCAATGGATATTAAAGTTTTATCTCATCCCTATCCCACAGGGTAACGGGTATAATCTCGTACCCATACTCATACCCGTTTCCTTACTATTTCCATATAAATTTTAATTAATTTTTATAAAATAATAAAAAATTACGGTAAAGGAAACATAATATTATGAAATATTCAATATTAGGAGGATGATTGTTTCTTCGATATCAAATACTTTGAAATAAATTATAATTATTTACATTTTAGATTGGAATACCAAATAAAATTTCATAAGAATTAAAACATTTATTAAATTTGCAAACTGCAAACATTAATGAAACCTAGTTGATAAAATTTAAAAATATTTTTAAAAAAATTTAAAGGAAAAAAAAAATTCAAATTAAAATATATTTTAAATGTATATTTACTTCAATTTTTTAAATTCTAATGAATCTATTTTTTTATACACTAAAAAAATGATAATACATCACTTAATCAAAATGACGCAAATAACAAATAATAAACATAATAAAAAAATTTAACATGGATATTGTATCTTTTGAACTCCAATATATGTTGGATGGTGATAAAAAAATATTCATGGTAATTACATTAATTTTTGATATTGTAGTAAATAAAAGTTATTTATACAATTATAGTGAAAAATTACAGTATGATTGATAATGAGTTAGAAAATAAAAAATAATTAGATAAAATATACTAAAATAGTATTCTACATGATGAAAACAAACAACAAAAAAAAATATTAAAAAATTAACAAATGTATATCTTAGAAACTATTGAAAGAAATCGCACAAAGGAAAATGAATGTATAATTAAGAGTATGATAAGATGAAAAATACCTTAGACATCTAAGAACACTTTTCAAATATCAATATATATACTCAATGGTTGAGAAATAATTGTTTTAGCGAAACAAAAGAGTTCTTCAAATGAAACAAAAATTAATAAAAATAAGTAAAGATTTTTTTTATATTACCTAGTAAATGAAAGATTTATGTTATTAAACATTTAAATTGAGAGTATTAAACATACTCATATGAAAAGAAAATATATAATAAATAAAAATATTAAAAATAATAGAAATATTCAAATATGAGACATAATTTTTTTTTTTAATTGACATACATAATTTTAATATAATTACATAAATGTTATGATAAGATGAAAAATATATTAGAGATGCGAATGAGTTTCATGACAAATGAAATAATTATAAGAAATAAAAAATTTAATATATATATATATATATATATATATATATATATATATATATATATAATATAGGGTTACTTAATTAATTGTGAATATTTTAATAATGGAGATATGACGGGGACATATATTATGGCGGGGATATGTACATCCCCATAACCATCCCCATACCCAATTGAAAAAGTCGGGGATTCCCAATACCCATACTCATACCCAATCAATACGGGGATTTCTCATCAAAACGGGAACGAGTTCGGACAATACCCACAGAGACAGATTTATTTGCCATCTCTAATCTGAGTACATACACAGATAATTATGGGATTGTTTGAAAATTAACAAATTTGAAGGAATGAACGATTAAAAAGAAAGTCTCTAGTTGGTAACGCCTATGTACAAATTTCTTTTATAATAATTTAAAAATAATTTCTTCAATTGTTCAAGTTGCTAATTCAATTATACCAATTTATTAGAAGTCATTGTATAAAGAGCTATTAACATCAATTCAATTTTGAAATTAGGTCAATAGAAAACTTCACCTTGTGGTAGTTTACGTACTTGCTTTGAAAATACATCTTAGAAACTCCTTCATCATTGAAATCTTTCTTGTCTCTCCTTCCTTGTTCGTCTCTAGGTGTGTTAAAATCACATAATACTTGGTTCCCTCTTTCAACCCACTCAACACTTGGTTTGCAGATATCATTTCTAATCCTTCAAGTTTGTGAAAATCACTTTCCTCTTATTGCAATCGATAAAAATATAATTAACGGATATCTAATCTATTTCTAAGATTACCCTTGCGAAGGTAAACAAATCAATTTGACTTTGAATTTGTGTCCATATATCACAAGTGGACATCTAATACAAACTAAATTGGTTGATACTTTCCCTGAAGCAATGGTGGAAACTACAATGGTGGAAACTAGAAGCTCACACTACAACTTGCTTACATGCAAACCCAACTCTTCTACATACATGCATGACACAAAAAGATTGTGTCACTCGAGATTCAAACAATACATTCAAACATCTACAAATTAGGAAGCATACATCTTCTATAAAGTTAACTCTTCGAGTTGTCTCTACTCTTGTTAAAGTAAACACAATTCAACCTTATATTTTTAAAATCTCAGATGAAATAAAGTAAGATTTCAAGAAAATTCATTTTAACATTTCTTGTTACATACCGGCAATATGAAATAAAACTTAAAAAAAAAAAAAATAGAAACAAGATAAAAAGAAGCGTAAAAATATTAAAAATATTAAAATAATATAAATAATTTTTGCTATTAAAATAATCTAACACAATTATATATATTTTTTTAAAGGTCTAATAAAACCATAGAAAATAAACCCCTAGTAAAATTTAATTTTTTTTAGTGAACGGATGGACGCCATTGACGAATAAAATTATGTATTATAAATTTAGTAATATAAAAAATATGCATTGCGTTTCACGTTGAAAGGTATAGAACTTTTAAATTTGGATATTTAAGTAAAAGATCTAAATTTTAGAAAGATTGTAAACGTAATTAAGTATTTTTATAATTAAACTGATACAGATGGAATCCATCATTTAGTTTTTTATAATTAAATTAAGACACACGAAATGTATACCATATACAAGTCTACGTCTATAAGTCTACCATTACTCATGTTCTAACTTCGTGCCAGTGTTGACAAAAAGAATGGAACTATTTTCATTTCCTTCCTCGACAGCAACAGTGTGTGTGTTGACCGTGATCGTTGCTGTGATTCCGTTATGGGCGGCGGTGAAGATGGTGAACACGCTTTGGCTTAGGCCTAAGAGGTTGGAGAAGCTTCGGAGAGCACAAGGGCTTAGCATTATAATTTAATTCTGAAGTAATAAATTGAACTTAAATCCACTTATTTATAATTTTCAAAATATATATATATATATATATATATATATATATATATATATATATTTATATTAGTTGGTAATATTTTTATAATAATAGTAATATTTTATTAAATTAATGATATTTTTGTATGTAATTAAGAGTGAAGGTAGTGTGTGCCATATAAAGTAACAAAAATATTGCACCTTCAAATATACCATTATTCCTCTCCTTGATCACAACATAAAATTTTTGGATCCCTGAGTTGTTAAATTGTTAAAGCAAAGCCTTTTTTGAGTAATTGCTAATAAGTGAATTGTATGCAGGCAAAAATTCCTTTTTATGGGAAGGCACAACACCAAAGGTCGTAATCACTGATCCAAATCAAATCAAAGAAGTCTTGCAAAGTTCTTATTCAATGGTCTGATACATTATGAGGGTGATAAGTAGGCTCAACATCGAAATATTATTAATCTTGCATTCCACTAAGGAAAATTGAAAGTAAGGTTATTATTTTAATTTATGAATAAACAATTTTTTTACATTATTACCTAGTTATTAATTGACGTGTACAAAAATATGTATACGTAATGAGTTTAAAAGTTATTACAGTTGTGCGAATCCAAAATCCTTAGATAAAATATCGTTGGTTTTGAAATCTGAAATTAATTTTTTGAGTTTTTTTTTTTTTAAATGTGTGAGACAAATGGTGTTAATGGTTCGACTTTAAGTTCATTGACATAACATCTTTAGTGTCAATCACCATATCAAAAACATCATTTTAGAGTCATAACCAACAAAAATTTAAATACATTTTTGTTCTTCAACCCTTAGACACATCTTTGAAAACAATATTTGAAAGGAATTTATAGCTTCAAAACAAACAATAAAATCTTAGATGATATGATTGATCTTAATGATGAGACTTCAAGGTCAACATATGCTAAATTAATTGACATTATAATTAAACCCAAAGTTATTTTTTGTGCTTCCTATTCAAATTAAACTCTTAATTGATAATTAATTTACATAACATGCTACCAGCATTTTCTCAAAGTTGCTATGATGTGATTAGTGAATGGATGGGATTGTTGCCATCAGATAGAAAATGTGAGATTGACGTTTTGCCTTTCCTTCAGAATTTGACCCGTGATGAGGAAAAAAGATATTTCAGCTTCTCAAAACTCAGGGGTACCTTGTCATGACTACAAAGTACAAGAACTCACCAATACTGCGGTAATATCACATTGATTTTTGGTATAAGATAGTTATTACTAAATTTAGCATTTTTAGTTTTATTTAAACTCAACTCATCATGATGTTCATAAGAACCTCAAAGAATCACCCTAAAAGCTAGACATTTAGATAGAGATTAAGCTCTCCATAATACCAAATCACAAAGTGGTAATGACAAATAATTATGAATTACATTGAAATTTTGATTTAAGGAATATTTGGTATTTGTTGCAAAAAAATAATCTTTGAAGTTCAAGAGATGTGGCATACCTGACTCAAACAAGAACTACAGTTGTTGCTGTTAGAGTTCAACATGTTAGGAAATTGATCTTTATTAATTCAACATGTTTCTAGGCATTTACCTACACCTACCAAAAAGAAGATAAGAGCAGTAAACAAATGAAAAATTCAATTGGGGATATCATAAAAAAAAACGAGAGAAAGCCATGAAGAATGGTAAATCCGACAATGAAGATTTATTAGGAATACTTTTGGAATCAAATCAAATGGAAATCTAGGGAAATGGAAATAGTAAGAGTGTTGGAATGACTATTGAAGAAGTAATTGGTGAGTGCAGTTTATTCTACTTAGCAGAACAAGAGACAACTTCATCTATGTTGGTTTGGACATTGATCATGTTGAGTAGGTATCCTAAATGGCAAACACGAGCAAGGGAGGAAGTTCTTCATGGTTTTGGAAAACAAAATCCAAACTTTGACAGGATAAGTCAACTAAAAATTATATGTATCACATTCTTTCATTTGATTATCTCTATTGTCTATTAAAAATACATTTCATCGAACATGTGCCAAAATGTTTGTTTCGTAGATGGCCATGATTTTGTACAAAGTTTTGAGGTTATACCCTCATAATCAATTCTTTAATCGCACGCTTCAAAAGGACATGGAACTTAGAAACCTGTCACTACCTACAGGAGTAAAAGTTACATTGCCAATAATTTTACATCACCAGGATGCTGATATATGGGGTAATGATGCATTGGAGTTCAAACCAGAAATGTTCTCTAAAGGAGTTTCTAAGGCAACAAAAAGGCCAAGTTGTGTTTTACCCATTTGGATGGGGTCCTAGAATTTGTATTAGCCAAAACTTTGACTTGTTGGAGGCCAAGGTAGTGTTGTCACTTCTTTTGCAGAATTTCTCATTTGAGCTTTCTCCTATCTATGTGCATGCTTCTGCAATTATGCTTACTTTGCAGCCAAAACATGGGGCACCCTTTATTTTGCAAAAGCTATGATAATTAATTATATTCTAAACCGAAAGGTCACGATTTTAGATCTTCAAAATACTTTCACTGCTATAAGACTATGCTTATGTCACTTGGCTTAGTATGTCACTTTATTAGATTACCTTTTTGTAACAACAATCTCGTGTTTGTGTACATGGATTGAAATTATGTTTCGTTTAAGAACTTGTATGTTGTAATGCATGTGTTTGAATAACGTCTTTGTGATTTAGTTATAAAGGATTATTGGGTTATGTATGATGAAAAAGTATTTTAAATATGAGATTTTATTGTAATTATCTTTTTGGGAAATGATACTTTAACACCTATTAGTTTTTATTCCAAATCATTTCTCTTTGGGACATTGATGTTGTCTGAACGCCCCAATGTCAAGTGCATACATAAAAGACATTCAACTAAGTATAATAAGAAAGCGCCTAAGAGAATTTGAGTACCAACATAAATTGGGTGCAAAGTCTATGTTCTTAGACCTAATAAACCAACATGACGAAGAAAAAGTCTACGTTCCTAGACTTAAAGCAACATGACAAAGGCAAAGTAGCCTTCATAGGCACATATAAGGGAAATACCTCAAATGTAAGAAAATTAGGTGTAAATCCCCTTGTTTGAATTAAAAATGTGTTTTAGACTTAAGTATAGTGTACTAAGCATATGCCAATTGTGAGAGTATGGTTACATGGTCGATTTAAACAAACATCAATGTATAATGTGTATGTTTAATAGTGTTATAGCAAAAGACCAACACCCAATTATTTTAATGAAATGCTTATATACAACATGTGAACAAATTACGTCTTCTAACACCTCACTTATGGTGTCACATTACCTCTATTATGCAACTAGTTAAACATCTACTAAGTGTTATTAAGTAGTTCGTCTAACTAGTTGTAAGACAATGTATCAACTAACTCAGATCATCTACTCATTGTCTTGAAATTTATAAAAACCTTTACACATATATTATAACCATTTGCAGTCCTCTTGTATTAAAATTTTGGAAACAAAAGTTTACATAAAGGCCATTTTCTAGAGGAATATAAAAATTACAACGCACACACACATGCATATATATTCTCTACAAAAACTTGATAGTACTCAACATCTCCACTATATTGCACCACCATATGTGCTATCACCTGCTTTCGTGTAACACATGATCATAGAAGAAGACAACAAACCACACAAAAGATAAAAGACAAGATAAGTTAACAGAAAAAGAATGATCATATAATATAAAAACTAACATACATTGATCGAGGTCGTACCCAATCAAATAAAACAGTTAAATGTAGTACTTAAGAGCTATCCCAAGGTCTTTTCCTAGTGACCAATATTATCATTCAAGGGGCTCCAAATGCAACATAAGGGGTTTGGTAGATTCACAAAAACACAATTAAAAATGTAGTTTAAAGGTTATGAAACAATGTTAAAAACAATATTGATTCCTTAATTTTAAATTAAAATCCACCAATCACAAATTACGAATTTAATTGTTCTATCCAGTTTACTCTCATGAAACTCAAAATTAATCAACTAAGTGAAGCTTAATACAAGTTCAATATGCAATTAAGCAAAGCATACTTCAACAAATAACATGTACAAATTAAGCATGTTATGAACAACCCACACCCCCTAAGCATGAATACAAGTTGATTAAGGTGTAGAAACATGAGATTGAGATTAAGCATACATCAATTTCGTGATTAACCATGAAAATGTAATCTGAAGAAGGGAAAACATAATAGAACTCAAAAGTGAACAAGCATCTCAAGGGTTCATTCCATTCTCTTCAAGGAATCAATACATATAGTTAGTTCTCTATGATATTCGAATTACAACTTAACCTAAAACAAAAATGCATCATTTTAATGAAGAGAAGAAGCCAGAAAATGTAAACCAATGTGCAGAAAATGTAAAACAGAGGAGAAAATGGAAAAACTTCAACTTAGGTGATGTTCCAATGTGCAAAAACGTGGAAATGCAATGACTATGTGCATAAACGAGGAAATCTAATGACTCCTTTCAATGGTCTCCAAAAAATGCTCAGAGTGAAGAAAAAACACCCCTAATGAAGGCTCTACACACCTAAAACCCCAAGGGGCTTGTGGTAACATCACACAACATGTGCATAAAGTCAAAATTGCCATTCCGATAAGCAAAATTACAAAACTACTACTATGAGCCGAAATGCTAATATGGAAACAAAGGTTGATGTGGCGCAAATGATGTGGCACTAACATGGCACTCTTTTCTTAACAAAATAAATGTCCAAGCCCAAATATGCTTCACAACAAAACATGAAATTAATTAAGAATGAAAATTAGACCAAGTAAATCCAAATTAGTAAAAATCTGAATTACTGGCCTAGTGAGGCCTAAAAGATGAAAATGCACTAAAGATAGATAATAAAGCATTAAACATTGATCAGTCATTATTTTTCCTTATTCCATTGCCTTTTTGTGCACATCTTGAGGGTTGTTTAGTACTTAATTGACTTTTGTTAGTGCATTTTTCTCAATTGGGCTTCATTGGGCCATTATTCCGAATTTTGAGTAATTTGACATTAATTAGTCTAATTTTTGTTTGTAATTGTTTTTAGGTATTTTGTGGAGCAAATTTTGGAGCTTGGACACTAATTTTAAGATGAAGAGAGGGTTGCCACATCATTGCCACGTTTGCACCATAGCCTGTCCACGTCATTGGGCCAACATTTTCAGCCCATAGTGGCATTTTTGTAATACTGCTGACAAAAATGACAATTTTGTAATTTTGCATCCCTGAGTGGCATTTTTGAAAATAGGAGTGCCAGAATTGAGGGAAACACGTTTTTAATGGTTTTTAGTAGGGTTTTGACACATTCCTTCTTCCCTAATATGATTTATGTGTTTTGGGAGAGCACCAATGTTAGGGTTTATGCATTTTCTTGAATCTTACACACATTGGAGCTAATAGTAACGATTTCTGCACATTCTCTCTTCTAATTTGAGTTTTTTGTCTTATTTTCTTCCTTTTAGTGATGCATTTCAATTTGGGTTTGTTTATGGATTCGAATTCCATGGACAACTAATTTCGTATGCATTGATTCCTTGCAAAGAATGAAATGAAACCTTAAGATTAGTGTTTAGTTCGATTTGGTCCTTTTATTTCTTCATTATGGATTTACGTTTGTGTTTTAATTGAAGCAACCAATTTGTTTATTCTTAATTTTTAGAGTGGGTTCGTTTTTCATTGGATTGTGTTCATGCTTAATGAACTGTGACAAATTCATGTACGTGCGCAATACTTAATTACATATTGAATTTGTGGTTAACCTTCACTTAATTGTTTAGCAGCGAGTTTCATGAGGAATAACATTACCAATTTAGTATGAAATCTGGGATGGGTGAAATTTCATTTGAAGCAAGGAATCAATGTCGTTTTCTCTACCGTTTAATCAAATTTGCAATTACATTTTATTATTGTGTTGAATTTTTGGAATCTGCCACCTCACCCCACCCTTTTGTGTTGAGTTACAATATGGAAGGCTTTGAATGAAAGGCTGGTCACTAAGAAACGACCTTGGTTTAAGTACCAAGTATTGTAAGACCCGTGAAAATTAATTAATTAAATAATTAATTAATAAATGCGGGTAGAAGGAGCCTTTATGGCATTAAATATTGTTCATGTGATGTGGAAAAGTACTAGCTCAAATGGTTGAGAGTACTTTGATTATGTGAAAGGACTTGGGTTCAAGTCCTATGTATGCCATTTATGTGTGTTGTGTTGTTATTAATTTTTAACAATATGTATGAGCGTGGGAGTGGTAATGTAACCTTATACTGATGTGAATTAACATGAAACATGAATTGACATAATGGTTGTGCTTTGGCCTTATAAGGGGAGGGTCACGGGTTGAAATCTTGATAGATATGAATTAAATTTTATTTTTTATAAGTCTAGTTTTGGAGGGAATGTGAGAAGGCAATGGAAAACCTAGTGTAAGGAGCAGCCAAGGGGGGGGGGTGAAAAACCATCAAATAATTGCCTTTAAATGAGAATTAAACACACCATAAAACCAATTTTTAATGATTAGGAGCTGCAACAGATAATAAGTGAGTTGGGTACAGATAAGAGAAAAGACTTCCGGATGGGTAAAGACGGCATCCTGCGTTTTAAAGAGAGGGTGTGTGTACCCAGGAGTCAGGTATTAAGGAAGATGCTCTTGGATCAAGGACATAAGAGTCGTCTTAGCATACACTCAGGTATGACTAAGATGTATAAAGACTTGAAGGCGACCTTCTGGTGGACTGGCATGAAAACTGATGTGGCAGATTATGTAGCATCCTGCTTAGTGTGCCAAAAAGCGAAGATCGAGCATCAGAGGCTGGGTGGTACATTGGAGCCTCTTGATATTCCTCAGTGGAAATGAGACAACATTTCCATGGATTTTGTTACATACCTGCCAAGGTCAGTGAGAGGGCATGATTCCATTTGGGTAATAATGGATAGATTGACGAAGTGCGCACACTTTTTACCAATCAATCAGAAGATGTCTCTAGATAAACTAACATAGTTATATGTCAGGGAGATAGTCAGGTTACATGGTGTGCATGCGAGTATCATATCAGATAGAGATCCGAGATTTACATCGAGGTTCTGGCAATCCCTACAGGAATCACTAGGCACACAATTGAGAATGAGCTCAGCTTATCACCCTCAGACGGATGGGCAATCTGAGCGAACCATACAATTGCTGGAAGACTTGTGTGTTAGATCACCTGGGTACGTGGAGTGACATGTTTCCATTGGTGGAGTTCATGTACAATAATAGCTACCATTCCAGCATCGGGATGGCACCATACGAGGCATTGTATGGTAGGAGATGCAGGACTTCGTTGTGTTGGCAGCAAGATGGGGAGTCTGTGGTGCTTGGGCCAGAATTCTTGCAGCAAACCACTGAGAAAGTGAAGGTGATACAAGATCATATGCGTGCGGCTTAGAGTCGACAGAAGTCTTATGCAGATAAGAGGAGGAGGCCTCTAGAGTTTGAGGCGGGCGATCATGTATTTCTCAAGGTTACCCCGACAACAGGTATAGGGAGAGCTCTCAAGTCGAGGAAGCTAACTCCTAAATTCACCGGACCATACCAGATTACGAGGAGAATCGGACCGACAACGTAAGAGATTACCTTGCCACCTCACTTGGCAAATCTGCACAACGTCTTCCATGTATCAAAGCTGAGCAAGTACGTGGCAGATCCTACTCATGTGTTGGAGCAGGATGACGTCCAGGTGCGTGAGGATTTGACTATGGGAGTTGGACTGCTGAGAATTCTGGATTGTCAAGTCAAACAACTTAGAGGGAAGGAGATTCGGACTGTGAAGGTTCTCTGGGACGAGGCAATCCAGGAAATGACATGGGAGATGAAGGATCTAATGAGGAAGTCTTATCCTCACTAGTTTACTGCTAAGTCTTATTTTCGAGGACGAAAACTTTTCAAGGTGGGGGGAATGTAAGACCCGTGAAAATTATTTAATTAAATAATTAATTAATTAATAAATGTGGTTAGAAGGAGCCTTTATGGCATTAAATATTGTTAATGTGATGTGGAAAAGTACTAGCTTAAATGGTTGAGAGTACTTTGATTGTGTGAAATAACTTGGGTTCAAGTCCTATGTATGCCATTTATGTGTGTTGTGTTATTATTAATTTTTAACAATATGTATGAGCGTGGGAGTGGTAATGTAACCCTATACTGATGTGAATTAACATGAAACATGAATTGGCATAATGGTTGTGCTTTGGCCTTATGAGGGGAGGGTCACAGGTGCAAACCTTGATAGACATTAATTAACTTTTATTTTTGATAAGTCTAGTTTTGGAGGGAATGTGAGAAGGCAAAGGAAAACCTAGTGTAAGGAGCAGCCAACCCATTTTTCGTTTCAGCTCTTTAACCCAACATTTAGACACCTATAAAAGGCAAATTTTAGGTGGAAGGAAGGGTTTCTACAATTTTTTTGTTTTGCCTTGAGAGGAGAACAAAAATTGGAGAGGGAGTGGTGAGTCTTGGGTGCACAAGAGGTTGAATTGGGAGAAGGCTTGAGGAGAGGCACTCTTTTCTTCTCAAATTTTAATCAAGAATTTCAGGTTAGGGGAGCTATCCTTTGTGCTTGTAAATTTCATGAGATGAGTATGATTCTGTGTCATTGCCTTTCTAGTTGAATTATGAGTGTTGTGAATTCGATGTATGCATGATGAGAGTAAGAATTGGTTTGGTTGTTGTTGGTTGCAATACCCTTTATATGCTTTATTGGATTTGAGGACGAGGGTTTTGGTATGGAATGGTTAGGGATGATTCAAACTCGGGTTGGGGTAGTTTAAATGAATGATATAACATGTTCTGATGTTTGCTGGCCATTATTTTATGCTTAGTAATGTGTGAATTGCGTTTTGGTCTGGTTATGGTGATTTGTGTGCGTGAAACAGAGACGAAGCTCTGTAATTTTCACCCAAGCGAGTCCATCTCGCCTAAGCGCAAGTTGCAGAATCATGTTATAGCTTTTGGCTCGAGCAATTCACTCAGGCGACCAGGATCAGGGTTGAGCGACCTGGTCTCTCGCTTAGGCGAGAGTGGCTTGCCTAAGTGAGATCGCGATGAGGCCTGCGTGTGTTGAGCATGAATCCTCGTCCAGGCGAGGAGTTTTGTGTGTTCAGCGAACCAAGTCTCGCTCAAGCGAGTAGGGCTCGCCTCAGCGAGATGATGTATTGCAGCTACTGTTTCACACTCGCTCAGGCGAGGTGGGCTAGCTTAAGCGAGGCTGATGGACTAGCCTGGGCGAAGGTCCTTGCCTTAAGCGAGTGTGCTATGTATCCTATGCTTGTGTGTGCTGTTTGGGATTGGTTGATTGTGAATTCTCAAATCAGAGGTATTATATGCGTGTGTGTGATGTGGTTGGACTTGAAGGACTAAGTCCATAGGATTTGGGATGTGCTTGGATTGAGTCGCGAGTAAGGAGTTCGTGATGGGTGGACCGCATGCGGAACGTGATCTGTTTAGTTCACCAGAGGTACTCTTGTTGGGATGAATGAGCGAGGGAGTTCATTTCATGCTCAACTTGAGAATGCTATGAGCGAGGGAGTTCATAGTAGGAAAGGCGTGTATGCGAGTCCGGGTCCGAGCGAGGAGTTCGGATGAACGGGCGTGAGAGTCTGTGAAGTAGGACTACAAGCGGGATAGGCTTGTAGGTTGGACCACGAGCGAGGAGGGTCGTGGAAGCACATGAAATCCCAAATTTAGAGGACATGCATGAACTCATATTGGTTATGAGTGTGGGAAAAGGGGTGTTTTGTAAACAAATAAATAATTATGAATGGGCTGGGGGTTATTTCATATTTATTTACTTATATGTGCATAGCTCACCCTATCTGTTTGTGTATGGCGATGATCGGATAACTTGTTATCCGGAAGCAAATGATGTTTCAGGTGGGCCAGGAGATGCATAGTGGCGGAGAGTGGGCTTAGAGTACGAGGGGAATTTATAAATGTTTTACTTAATTTCTATGTAATCTGATTACGACTTTCATGTATTTTGATTTAATTGTAAAGGCAAATTTTGGGTTATTTTGACTAATAATATTTTATTGTGAATGTTTAAAGTTTAAAATTTCTCGCGTCTTTGGGAAATGGTTTAATAAATAAATAAGGAAATTATTTTACTTCGTGTTATTCTATTGTATTTTATTTTACTTTAAGTAATATCCAACTGGGATTTTACAAGTATATTGCATTATAATGTTCTATTTGGTTACGAACTCGATCAAATTTGGTGTCGTGGCACTCTTTTCTTCACAAAATAAACGTCCAAACCCAAATATGGTTCACAAGAAAACATGAAATTAATTGAGAATGAAAATTAGACCAAGTAAATCCAAATTAGTAAAAATATGAATTACAATCCTAGTGAGGCCTAAAAGATGAAAATGCACTAAAGATAGATAATTAAGCATTAAACATCAATCAAGATGGGTACATAAAGGTAAGTAAACATGGGAAAATAATGACTTATCAAACTCCTTCACACTTAGTCTTTTACACTCTTGAGAAAAATCATGAAGCAAGACAAGGACAACCAGACAAAACAAAAAGAGACATGAACGGGACATAAACAAACAGACACAAAACAGACAAAGGGAACACATCCAACACAAATGGAGTCAAAGTTGCAAGGTATCCATGAACATCATCCAAGCAATTCAAGACATGTTAAGTAACTCAAGTAAGCTTAATAGGTGAATTGAAAGTAACATAATCTCACAGAATATGCACTGTATCACTCAAGTGTCTAGGCTACTTTTTACTCTCAAAGCACCCATGAAAAACAAGCATCAAACAAACTTGACAAGCCTTTAAAATCAACAACTCAAGACAAATGCACATAGGAACCAACAAGATTTTTTAGGGATGTAGTGGGGTTGAGGACAAGGTGTGGAATGTATGGACATGTAGCTACAAACCCAAGGAAATAGAGGAGCAATGGGGAATAATTCAAAATTAACATGAAGGCAATCCCAAACTTCTACATTTCCAATTCAATTCCTCACACAATTGCCAAACCAAATTCTTTTTCTTTTTCTTTTCTTTCTCTTCTATTTTTTTTTGTAATTCAAAACAACTTTCAAGGCCACTATATAGAATGAACAATCCAAGAACCAACACAATTATGCACACCTCCACACTTGATTAAGCACTCATTCCCAAGACAATTTCAAAGCTCCAAAATTTTCTAAGGTAGGATCAATCATGATTTTTCAGGCTAAAGGCTTGTAATGAGCTATAAGACAATGAAACAAGGTAAGCATGCTCAAAAGGGCTATCAAAGAAAACAATTCAAGGTAGGCTCGCTATCTAGAGGCTCAACAGAACAAAACTTCCTATATCATCCTAAAACATGCATGTGAACTAAGAAGTATCAGAAATAGCCAAGCCAAGGACATTGTGCAAGCAATCAAGAGGCATAACACACAAGAAAGAACAATTAATGGCTTAAACCTCACAACGGGTAAATGTATCCCAAAAATAAGTTGACATGAAGAGAAAAGTATGAATTTCAGTACACAAAATGTCAAGCAACTCAAATCCTCCAAGAGTGAAGTAAGTGCTAAAACAGAATGCAAAACTTACACAAAAACAAAAGAAACATATGCAATTTTTTTTTACAAAACACATGAAAAAACACACAATAGAAAGTAGTATCCCCTTCACACTTAAACTACATATTGTCTCAATGTGGCACATATAAGAAGATCAGACAATCAAATATCAACAGATGGAATTGGACTAGTGTAATAAAAGTATGGAAGAGAAAAAGAAGACTCCTTGAGTCATGGTGGGAGAAGGGAAGTGGCATCAAGCAAGGAAGTCTTCTCTACAACCGCGTCCACCAAAGAATGGCTTTAGAGGAGGCCCATTAACCTTGAAGATTTTATTCGTGGATTCACTTTTAATCTCAACTACACTGGTAAACTCTTGGTCACAGAAAAGCTTAATCAAAACTCGATTTCCTCATTTAAAACAACTTAATGTAGAAATTGTTGGACAATCGAGGATCAATCCAAGAGATATTCAAAGGCAAATGAGAGATTTATTGAACTTGACTTGTGAAATGAGAGGAAATCTAATAATATATACTGAAATTAAAACTGAAACAAACTTAAAATGCTATTAAAATGTAAAAGTGAAAACTGTTTGATGAAATGCCTAAATGAAATGAAATTCACCTAAGGTGTTTGATGAAAAACTAACACTAACCTATATGTGCTAATGCAAGAATATGCAATGCAACATGCCAAAATTCAATCTAACTTTGTAGGACACTTCTAACACCTAATTAGAACTTGACTCAACCATTGAAAACACTTTACAACTCAAAAAATGCAGAAATCACAATTTCAAAAAAATCTTGAGAACAACGGTGTATAAGTGGGTGCAGGGCAACATCAAATCTTGAATTCTAATGCTCGAAATTAAAATGTAATTATGCAAAATGCTTAAAAATTGTCTTTATTGATGAACCAAATAAGAATCATGCAAAAATGTAAAACATAAGTTGAAACCCCCATTTTACAACCCTAATTAACTTGAGTAACGAACAAGTGCATGAGCAGACAATTAAATGTAGCGAATGATGAAATGAGTGCAGAAATTGTTTAGAAAAATCAAGTGTAATATCACGAGTAAGAAACAAACACAAATCAATCACCAGAAACACAAAATCAGGGTAATCGAATCTAAGCTGCGAATGGAATAATAAAGCTTCTACAAAATTCATTCCATAGTTTAAGGTGCACGATTTATGTCTGATTGACCTTGAATCAAAAGACATTTGATATAGAAGTGAGGTGACAATGCACCTTCTGAAATTTATAAAGACTTCATCCTAAATTTAATGTTGAATTTGACAATATCACTCAATCAAGTACTTTTAAACAATGGGAGCAATTCAGTAGACAAGAAAAAGGAATTCATCACAATTAAACAGCAGAAACGTAAATAAAGAATGAATTTAACATAAGAAAGAATCCTTACAACAATTGGTTCGGTGAAAATGGATTGAATTACCCTGGAACAACTCCAAGATTCATCAAACTCGTAACGTGATGTGTAGTAAAGCAATGAAAAATGGTGTTGTGACCGTGAGTGAATGGTTCGTGGAAGAGGAGAGAATATGGTGTACGTGGATGGTTTGAGTGAGTGGTGTGTTGATTGTGTTAAAGATGGCACCAAACTAATGCAAATCCTGCACCTGCAGCTGGTATGATAGGCTACAAAAATAACTAACTAAACTACTCTATTATGCATAATTACATTGCTGAATTCACAAGTGACTTGGGTGGCGGGTATTCCGCAGCTGCTATTGGCTAAACCAGGTTCATTGCCTTTTGATTCATTATTGGCCTTAGGGATGTCAACGGGGCGGGTAAGGTACGGGTAGTAGCTCCCCTGTACCCTACCTGCTGGATAAATATCTGTCACGTATCCGTACTCGTACTTATATCCATCGGGTATCCGTTATACGAGTACCCATATAATTTTTAAATATTCATGAATATCCATGGGTACTTGCGGGTATTTACAAAAAAATAAAAATAAATATTTAACATCATATTTTAATAGTAAATTCAAATAAAGTACAATACATAACATTCATAAATTTTAAACAAAGTCCAAATAACCCATTTAAGTAGTGTTGAATGATAGTTAACAAAGAAAATGAATTTTTTTGGAAACTAATTGATAAAAAATTACTCATTCAAAATCAATATGTTAATATTTTAATCATGTTTTTTTTTAATTTAAATTAGAGTATAGTGGGTACGGGTATCCACGGGTATGGATACTATGATACCCATACCTGCTCCGTTAACATGCAGGTATTAAAAATACCTGTACCCGTTACCCGAGGGTATCCATTTACAATATCAATTTCCTACCTATTGCGGACTTTATCTGCGAATACCCGCATGTACGAATTTTTTTGACATCCCTAACTAGCCTCGACTTCGTGACTTGCTGCAATAGGTGATCAAAGCCAGCTAGCTCATAACAACTTTAGGTTTCCCTTTCCAAGTGTTCACGTGTTAAGCTCTTCATCACTCCTTGTCCATTTGGTCACAGTCCACATCATTCAACAATCCTCCTTGGTGAGAATTAACTTTAACACATCTCCTCCTACAATTTAGGACTCAAGAAATGAATTATAACCTACTAAACAATGCTATGCTACAACTACAAGCACCTAAGAGGACTAAACATGTGAAATAAATGAGTTTTTAAGAGTGTCATGCAGCTAGAGACCACTTTTCAGCAATCTTAGAGTCAGAACAAGTGTATTTTGATGTACTAAAACTTTCCCCATAAGTGCCTAACCATTTGGAATTGAATCTCAAAAAGTTAACTCAAGGTGTAAAAATAATGGTAATAATGGAATTGAATCTTAAATAACATAACAATAAGATATAAAAATAAATAAAATAAAAAATGATAATGCCAATTATCATGTGAGCATCAATTTTAATCTCCAACTTTTTGGTGTATTTGGCTGCTCCCACATCATGAACTCCTCTAACAACAATGGTGTCATTTCTTGCACCGAATTGCTAGGATACACCAAAATTGTCAATAGATAGCATTTTTTTTGCTAATAGATAGCACTTTTCAGTCGTTATCTATTGGAGCGATATCTATTAATAGACAACGCTTATAAAAAAGTGTTGTCTAATGACACTTTATAGACAAAACTTGACTCAACAAGCGTTGTCTATGTATCCTCAAGAAGGTGTTGTGTATCAATGCTCTTATAGATAGCATTTGATTCAACAAGCGTTGTCTATGTATCTCTTATAATTTATTTATTTTTTTGTTTATTCTTGTATATTTTTTGGAGGTTTGAAAGCTCCTTTATTTGTAATTTTTTTTTATAATTACCCACCTGCATTTATAATTTCTTAATTTAATTAAAAAAATTATAATAAAAATAAATAAAATATATAAATTAGTACACAAAAATTAACCATAATTAATTTTATTGATAATTTAAGATAAAGTACATCAATTAGAAATTACAATGTAAATATAAAAAAAATACATAATGTTGAAAATATATAACTATAATCATTGTTCTGCACACTCCTTAAATGATCCTAAACATGTCTTCATCAAACCTATCATCTCCTATGCACAAAACAAAATCATTGGCTCGCCCAATGACCTGGTGATCATCTCAAACATGTCTCCATTAGACCTATCATCTCCTATGTACAACATAAAATCAAGGTACATTCCCTTTTAAACTTGCATGGCAGAAAGTATTTGTTTGGCCATTGGTCCCTTGCTCACACCTTACAAGCATCACCATATGTACTTGTTAGAGGCTACAAGTATACAATAAAATGATACAAAACACTTGGAATTTCTCAAAAATAGAACCACAAAGCGAAAAGTGAACCAAGAATGGATCTACATTCACTATGTTTCCTTTTATGTTACTTAACAAAAATAGGTGTAAGAAATTCAATAGACTAACTAGTATCTGAAGTTGTATGGAAATAATAAAATGCAAGAGACCAACAATATCTTCTATAATAATTAAGGATACAAGAGAGTATAATTAAACCAAAAACTCATAGAAAAAATGACACTCAAACTTGATATTTGCTCATCAATCCTACTGTGGTGCCTTTACTAGACACTTAAACTACAATAATGGTTTTCAAATGCCTTGATGAAAGATAAGTTTAGCTAACTTGCAGAACATGTTTTCATGTGGAATTAATTGATGCAAAAATATAAGTGATGAAGCTGCCATTGATATCAATATCCAAGAAATAAAATGAATATACAAAAAAAACTCATTCCTAGAGAATATTGGTGTACACACCTGTGGTTTAACATCTACGTATTCTGGCCACTTTTGACTATTACTGGTTCATTTGCTAGCACACTCTCAAGGTGATTAAGAAGTTCCTTATCTTGGCATGATCCAAAGTCTGGACCTACATCCTTATAGCACCAAACAAGTGCAATCTCCTTGTCTTCAATGCTGGATACATAATTTGTTTCAATATAAAGTTTCATCACATGTTCTGCAATATGTTTCCAACTACAATCTTCTCTTCTGAGTTCATTTTTTTTCTTACATTAGCTGCAAATTACAAAATTGATAGAGAAAATAAGTAGCAGATTGAAGTTATAAACTTGTGATAAAAATTTAAATCAATAATAACCTTACTTTGTGTGACTCTTCAGAAAGTGCTTTATGTTCAGTTTTAAGCCAATTAACTTCAGCATTTAAGTTCTTTAGCACGTGGACGATTTCAGTAAGGATAGTTGCCCTGTCATTCTTGAGTCTATCAAGATTTATATTAATTCAAACAAGCATAAAAATCTCAATAATGTTATGTTATAAATGCTACATCAAATTAGTAATATATGTTGGAATTGGCATAAAAACCTGCACTATAATATATATATATATATATA
>Ga0214542_1006368_pt1 | contig 21598 bp, 14 predicted proteins | sample CNSS1metaG_FD_160096 | JGI IMG/M metagenome (GOLD analysis project Ga0214542, IMG submission 160096) | Root nodule microbial communities from cowpea collected in UCLA plant growth center, Los Angeles, California, USA - CNSS1 | ecosystem: Host-associated > Plants > Roots > Nodule | place: USA...
TATATATATCCAACCTCTCATGTATAATTCATATAAAGATCATGCCAAACTCACAATTCCCCACATATAATCCTCTCCCAATCATGCATAATCATTCCCATTAAGCCATCATACAATAACTCAAACAAGCATTAGCTAAACATCCAAGCACAAAGGGAAACCAACTCGGGACGCATTCTCGCCTAGCTCTTCGCTCAGGCTGGAAGGTCTCGCTCAAGCGAGAAGGACTCTCGCTCAGGCGAGTTCCTCTTCGCCTAGGTGAGAGCTCGACAAGGAGAATAGTAGCTCCTACACAATCTCGCTTAGGCGAGACCCCCTCTGCTTAAGCGAGACATTTGCTCGCTCAAAACGAGGGTTTGGTCGCCTGAGCGACAACTCGCGTAGAAAGCCCTGGGCGAGGCAAGCTCGCTTGGGCGAGATTATCAGTGTTCGCCACTGTTCACGCCTGCATCACACATACACATATACCAAACAGAAAAATCCAGACAGTCCAGGCATCCATGGCAGCATACAAACTCGAGAAACAATGAAACTAAAATGGTACAAGTCACAATCATACCAAACTAGGAGGTTCTAGCTTTCCTTACCTAGAACGAGCTAGTTTTAAGGTCTCGACACCGAACAACGGAGTACCACAACTCTAGGAGAAGATTACAGAGTTGGAAAAGTGAACAGAGGGTGTTTAATACCAGAGCTCTAACACTACCCACGGAAATAGGACCAGAGATTGAGAAGTATGGGTTGGGAATACTTACATGAGCCAAAACGGGATCAAGCTGAACGTGAAACTGAGTACGCTTCGGAACCCTAGCAGAGGCGGTAGCAGCTCTAAGAGAAGAGGATCTGTTTTTTTTTTGTTTGAAAATGAGCAGTATGGTTAGGGTTAAGGTATGTTAGGTCTGAATCTTCCTTATTGGGCCAGCTCTTAGGCCCACTAGACGGGGTAGCCCTTAAAATAAAGGACAGAGAAATTAATGGGCCTTACAATTATTATCTCTAATTTTTAATAATTTTTTCATGAGAGGTACTATTTTACATTATACTTTACATTATTTAATTCTTACAATTTGATTTGAAAGAATTAGTTTCATTCCATTTTATTAGTGATTTATTTGACTAAGCTTTTATTAACTTTTGTTCTCAGTAACTATTTTAAAACAATATTCGTCATTTAAAATATATAAAACTATAATTTTCTGTTACGCTTCTTTGTTTTCTCTTAAAATTTTCGAACGATTTGAAATTTACACTACCCCGAAAGAATGTTTCTCATACATTTAGAAAACATAAAAGATAAATCATCAAGATTTGTAAGAATGATATTTGGTAACTTTGAATAGAAAAAAGAGTCATGAATTTAAATGTAGTGAGTTAATATAATAAGAAGAATTTTGTATAAGTTTTAGAAATAAGATATTTCATAAAATAGTGTAAAATATAAATAAATTCTAGCAATTTATGATACTCCCTTTTCTCCATTCTTTTACATAGTGTGCTTGAATGAAGTGATTGAATTGTACAACCTTTAGATACACAAAGATTTCTCATATTTTTCTCTTGTAATGATGCTCTCTTTCGTTATATATATATATATATATATATATATATATATATATATATATATATATATATATATATATATATATATATATATTCTGAGAACTTTTGGCCTTAATGTCTATATGTATATTATGAAACAAAAAGTAAAAGAACCATGGTGCCAATTAAATCATGTCAATGTGTATACATATCATTATTGGCACAATCATTTAAAGAAGGGATTTTAATTTGTTAAAATTAAAAAAATATTTGGTCCTCCATTAATTTATGCCCGAAATTGTCTATGGTAAAAACCAGTTGGGAAGCCAGATAAATTGAATAAAACTTTATATAAAAATAAAAATTCATAAATATAATGACTTGTCTTATGTTGGCATGGTAGACCCATTCCCATCATGCATGCTTAGTTTATAAAAGGACTAAAATTATACTATTGTGTTATCTCATATGCAATTAAAATTTGAGAGAACTAAGTTACATGTTTACCATGTATGGAAAACCCGATTAACACAAGATTTAATACTTAAGTGGCATAATTGTACTAAAGTGTGTGTATTAAAAAGGTTTAAAAGTAACATTAAGAAAACATACAACCCAATTTGGAATTGTTGAGCCCAAATTCCATTGGGTTGCACTTTTCAACTTCATGTTTGTGGGCCTATATGCATTTTGTCCGGGTCCCCTTCTTGTGGGCCCTCCATCGTCTTCTATCGTTATCGACTTAATTAATGCGAGTGGATTGTTGAAGATGAAGTATATATTTGGAAAAATAAAAAGCATGAAAAAGTTACAGTATTTAAAATGAAGATATTGTCTGCCATAATTATAATAAAGTATAAAAATAACTCTGACATAAATTAATATTTTTAAATAGAGTATATTAAGTCAATAAAACAGTCCTCTATTATTACTTATGAATTTATGGTACGACAATAATTTATCATCATTCATTGTAGAAATAACTCTGTTTAGAGACCAGTTTCTCCTCTCTGGGAGAAATTTCTGAGTTTGAAACACAAAACTCTAAAGTTTCCTTGTCTTCTTATATATGAATCATTATTGTGTAGTAATTCATGAACAATTTAATATTTTAATATTTTAATAACATTTTTTTTAAATACTTGTTAGATAAAGAAAATATTTTATGTTATTAAAGATTATTTTTTTGTATTAAATACTAAAAAAATATAAAATTAAAAGAAAACATGAAACTGTTTTAGTTAGAATTAATTTTTAAATAAAATGTAACTACATGTTAATCTCTTCATTATATAATTAATGTATGATTTATATCTTTCTATGTTCAAAATTCACTTTACAATATTTTTAGTTCATGCGATTAAGTCATCACATTACTTGTTTTACTAAAAAAATTGCATTATTATTTTTAACTCGCTCCTGTTTTAGAATTGAGTCAAATTTTCTTTTTTAAAAAAAAAAAAAAAACACCAATAGAAAACTAAATCCTTAATTTTTTTTTATCTTCGCTGAGAACTCTTATTAAATTTTTTAAAATTATCAGTTTGATTTCAGAAAACAAGTTAAGACGAAAATATTGTTACATTAATTCCTAAAACTAAAAAATATCAACAAGTTCTTAAATTTATTTTTATTGTCGGAACATAGGTCGATATTATCACTAAACATTTTGAAAAGGTGGGGGAGGAAGTGGATTTGACTTTTTTCACTAATATTTTGGTAAGAGATATTATGAATTTAACTATTTTCACTTACAAAATACTAACAATCAATATTTATTGATAAAAAAAAAATCATTAAATCGTTAGCATTTTTAGTTTTAAATCAATTTATTTTTTTCATTAAACCTTTAGAAACTTTTTAAAAATAGGTCATCATTTTCTAATTTCAAAGATAAAACTGATTTATTTGTCTTAAAAATTACTTGAAGGATGTAAAGTGACAAAGAGAGAATTTTGATTTACGTAACCAAACTCTGGGAAATAAATCTGATGCTTTCATAATTTGAAAATGTGACAAATTTGTGACAGATATGAAGTTTGAAGAGATAAACGTTGACCACGGAAACAATTCCTTAAGAAGCAACATAGTTCATTAATTAAAAAACTAAGCTTTATTAGTTATGGTAAAAAAAGAGGTTAGTGTAGTAGCTAGGACAACACGGATATTTAGCCATCACCATCTTTTCTTAGTTGCAGCCATGCCTACATATACCTACCCTCTTCTCTCACTGCTTAAAACCTTTCATCTTCAAAAACACTGTCATCATCACTGTTCATTCCTAACTCCTCTCACCCTTCAAACATTTCAATTCCAGTACAAAAACGTATCGAGATCTCCAACAATACCACCTAAATAATACTATAAAAATTGAATGACATAAAAAAAAATACTGCTACCATGTTGTTAGCATTTAGTATATTATGTTGGTAATATATAAAGGAAGGTTATAAGTTTAAAAGAGCAGAAGTAAAAGAGTTAGTTCCAACAAAGAACAGTGGTAGTTACTGTGACAGTGAGTGAGAATGAGAAGGACTAGGTTTTAACTTTTAACCCTTTGGTTTTGGGTTGGAAGCATAATAACCTCTCCCAACAAACGATGTACCAACGTTCTTGTCGGGAGAAACACCGAGAGACCCACCTTTTCTTCCTCCGCTAGCAACCATGGGAGACTACGAAAGCAGCCACAACCACCACCACAGCAACCACCAACAACAACCGGTGTCAAAAGAAACAGCGTTTCAGGCGCTGAACACCATAATCCAGCTTCACTTCGAGAAGACCCTGGAGAAGAAACGGGCCATAGACCTTCAGAAGAAGGAGCTTCACAAGCTTTTCCAGATTTTCTTCATCTTCCTCGCTCTCCTCTTCCTCGCCCAGTCCCAGTCCTCGCGCCTCCAATGCCGCCACTGCTGGATCCCCATCACGCTGCTCTCCATCGCCCACCTCATCTTCTACGTCTCCGTCGCGCAGACCCTCCGCTGCATCAACGGCTTCAAGTACCAGCGCCGCTGCCACAAGCTCACCCTCGGCCTCGCCACCGAGAAGCTCCGGGAGATCAAGATCAGGCTCGGCGCCGCCAACGGTGCTGACTACGACGGTGTTGCCGATGAGGAGTTCGAGATTCACTACCAGGAACCCCCCGAGAGCTACTTCGGAAAGTTTAAGAGGAATTGGGCACTTCATTTTGGGTTCTTGATCTTGATCTACGCTTTTATGATCTCTTCCTCTGTTGTTCTTTTGTGTTTTTAATCAAGGGTGCTCTTTTATTAGTTTAGTGAGATTGACAGAGATGTGCCAAATTATGGTTCTGGGTATAGATTTTGTATGATTTGAATGATGGAATTGGTTATTTCCTCTCAAGTGTTTGCTCTGAAATCAAATCCATTCTCATTTCAATCTCTCATCGTTCCTTATGCATGTGTAATTCTTCTTGTTCTACTTTTATTTAGACCAAAAGTCATTTTCTATTACTGTACCTGTATCTTTATAGTAGCCTATGAGTATATTCTATTCTTATTCATGTATCTAGTGTTTGAAAAAATGAAAAGAATGCATCTTTGAAAGTGTCAAGCAAGATGGTGTTTGTGAAAAAGAGGGTCGAAGATATTGAATCAGCTTGTGTGGGAGAGATTCTTGCCGCTTTGAACTGAGAGAGCACAAGTCCACACAATGTAAACTCGTGTTTGAATTGAGTTCAAACATGATGTACTTATGGATAGATTACATCATGAAAGGGTCTATGGATGACAGGTCCAAGTATCTGCGTAAATGCAAACTGGTTGCTTGTTGGGACCTCAAGTTTGAATATTTCTTGGTCCATCATCCATCTCACAGTACAACAACTAAAGGAATGGACTTTACTCAAAAAATTAAGGCACGAATTGAGAATGGCTTTTTCTCCCAACAAACGAAGAATTAGCTTTAGTGTAACACGCAATGATGGAGTTGTAGGAGATAGCAAAAAGGGACCCCCTTGTTGTCCTGATCCACTTTCTCAACAGCATCCTTTTCTGCCTTCAAACACCATACAAAATATCTTTTTTTGTGCTTGTCGTTTGGCTAGCTAGTGCAAGATAACCAGCAATGGACGATGCCATCTTTCTGTTTCCACTTTCTGCTGATTCTCTTATTTCAATTTTTATTTCTTATAAGTAACCACTTTATTTATTTTAATGCTATCCATCACTTCATTTTCCATATTGACACACTTTAGATAACGTTTGGTCAGTCTGTTGCGACTTCATTCATAAATTCTGTTCTATATTTATTTCATTGAAAATAGAATATAATCTTCACATTCAATCTAGGTAGTTTTTTATATTATCAGTCCATTAAAATTTACTCTAAATAAACTTCTAAAGTTATTGCAAAAGTCTTAAACTGGTCCATTCATAACAGTTTCCTATTAAATACTTCCAGTTTCTTTTCATTTATCATTTTAAGGTTATTTTACTCAAACTTAGAAATATTAGAAATACATAAAATAGCTCTGCAATTTCTTATTTTACCATTTCCCCTCTACTTCTGAAACAATATATATAAATTATTCAAAACTAGAAAAACATATAAGGGTATAAAAAAATTATTAAATATCTAACAAGACAGGTGAAAAAGATCACCCCCTTCCAAAATTGAAATAAATATAATGCAGCAGAGGAAGTAAGATTTAAAAAATAAAAGAAATACACATGAAACTGTAAGCCTGATGAAAGAAAGAAAAAAAAAATAGAATGATTCCATTGCATTTATCACATCGCAATATATAACGAAGCATTTCAAAAACCACCCCGTAGGAGCGAAAAATTAATTTCCCTGACTGAACAGTCGTTCACTTCTTTCTGTAAGAATGTGCCTTTATGTAACATTCAAAATTGCAAACAAAAGAATAAAATTTAATCGTGCAACATTGATCAATTGTGATGGATTTCTTTACTGACTTGAAGGTGTAACAAGCCATATGGTCATCTATGATGGGGAGAGAGCATTGCACAATGTTTTGTATGCATCGACACATAGTTTGAATTTTTCTTCAGCCATGGCCTGCCATCACATAAAGATAAAGTGCAAGCATGAGACCAGATAGCACATATAATAACCAAAAAGATACAAAATGAAAGGTTGCTTTTATGGAGCACCTTAAGAACACATGACAAATAAGTTTTTACAATACAGAGTAAAACCTATATTTTATTTGTCATTCATCCTAAATATATGGAAATCAATTTTCATTTGTCCCTTTGCAAACATTGAAAACCAATGACCATCATAGCTGCGCAAAATTGATGGAAAACGAGTAAACATGAACTACTACGTTTTCATGTCTAATGCAGCTTTCCAACGAGGGCATGAGAAGTTGGTTGATTGACCAAAAATCACTACTCCCAACCTTTTTCTGCAAGTGGGCACAATTTCTGATTAGGGAATCCTAAAGCACATCCCCGGAAAATGTTAGCTGTAGTTGCACCACCCCTCTACCACAATCTAAACAGAGATGCACAAGACCTATTTCTCAGCAACCCAACACACACATTTGTTCATTCCCATTTTTCCTTGTATTTTGAAGGGGCTGGTAAACAATTTCCATTTTTTGGGAGACCATTTATAAATACCAAGTTAAAAAAATCTGTTTAACAAATTATAAGTACTGAACTGAGTATTAACCTTTGATGCAGGAGTCATTTTGATCAATGGCAAATACTACTAGAACTACTGGTGCACCCTTCATGAGAAGGTACACCATAAAAGCCACCAGAAATACAGATGGCTGTTTATTTGTAGATGGCATACATACATGATACCAATTTCACAGTACTCGGCAACTACTTTTGTGCTCAAAGTATATCATCAAGATGACTCCATATAAAAATGGTAGTTCGGGATGGATCATGTATGTAGCTAATGCAGAATTTTGCATCCTCAATAGTCAATTCCATGAGTCTAATATGTATTTATAATACAACTTGGTCAAAAGAATATTTCAAACTCACCTGGGAAGTGCCTTGATGCTTATCAGGATGCCATTTTAAAGCTGATAAACGAAAACTACAAGGGAAATAAACAGATATCAGCAGTTTATATTGTGTGTACATTATCTTTTATGCCGGTATAAGATCTTGCACTGAGCAGAAGCCCTGAAGCACTTACGCATTTTTAACATCTTCAATCTTTAATGGACCTGTTGGAGGCAGACCTAGAACAGTTCGATCAGAACTTGATCCCACACAACATAAGTCATCATCATCCTGCTCAACATCACTTTCATTTTTCCACTTGTTTGTCCGATTTGAATGTTCCCTCCATTCAAACCCCTCCGATGTAGAATGTTCAAAAGAACCGCTCCAATTGTTAAAAGACCACGTATAACACTTGTTACCGTATGATGCATGGAATATTTGCTCAGGTTGGCCATCAAAGTCTTCAGAGAAACTTTCTCTTCTGATTTTTCCTGAATATATATAGTGGAGATCAGTGGAAAGGAAAGTAAACCAAATGTCAATTTAAAGACAGGTGCACAAAGAAGTCCCAGATGGCAAAGCAAAACATCTTCAATGTCTGATCAGATTGTTTACTAGTCTGCAATGATCAAATAATAAATTGTAATGACTAAGAGTGCCAACTTTTAACTATAACAACTGCACTTTAAACGAACAAATATTGCTGGAAAAGTTTACTTTCCTACAAAAAATTCATTAAAAGGATACTTAAGTGAAATCCATATATTTCCTGAGATCTGAAATATTACAAATATAACCGAAAACAGGACATATTATAGGAGTACAATCTTTGACAACGAAATAATAGGGGCTCGCTTTTAGTATTAAAATTTATAATAAAAGGTTTTAGTAATCTATTCCTTTGCCACACGTGTATATAATATTTCAAAATCTCAATGTTCTATGTGTTTCCCACAGAATAATTTGCTACCAGACTGTCAATTTATCACTAGAACAAGAAACTCTAACAAGAACAGACATGCAGTTGAGGGTGGGTTGGGGAAGAAATGATGAGAAAATTTGAAAAGAAATGACGGAATACACTATAAACTTGAGCTGAAAAAGAACTCACGTTTAGTTTTCTTTTGTGGCTTTCCACCAGACCGCTGACCAGACTTTGGTTGACCTTTATTAGAAGGCCTACCTAGGCCTTCATACTTGTCCTAGAAGAATGTACGCCATAAAACATTGTCATCATAAGTTGACAGTTAGCAATTGTAATAATAACAAATAGAACACAGTGTAACGTATTAAGTACAAGCAAAAGCAACTTGGAAATGCATGAAAAAGATTGAGTGGCCTTTCTTGATTAATGTAATTTCATTCCTTAACCTCACTATGATGTTAGCTAAAGAGGGAGAGAGTAATTCGGCAGCAACTCCTCGTGGCATATTAGAGAAAGAGGTCTTATTCTATTTCTAAAATGGATTAAAATTGATGAAAACAATACTCAACATGTAGGTTTCAACTAGTTTTAACAGCGACTAGAGTAATGGGCCTTGTTAATCTTCCAAAAATTCATAGAACATCAACATAAAAATACCCACCATCAAATAACCAAAACTCAATTTCAAGGGTAAACAGATCATAAAATGTTGACATTTGACACCTTTCTGGATAGTATATTAGTTTTATATTATGTTTGGATAGGGAACTTTATAATTCTAAGCAATTCAAACACATTAAATCTGAACTGCTTTCATTTAAATTGTTTAGTTTCTCAAATAATTTGTTTGGACAAGACAGTTCAAACTTATTGAATTTTAATTTTTTTATATAAAGTATTTTAATTACCACCAAATAATACTATTGGTGTTAGTAAAAAATCCTTGTAGACATTGATAAAAAGATAACCATTATAAACTTCAGCTGAAAAAATATAACTAACATCTACCGAGAAATACTCCCACCAACATTAGTGCAAAAAACCCTAATAAACATCAACCAAGAAATATTCATGCCTTCATCAACGAATAAACAATCTCAATAATATCAACCAGAAACTAACTCCTACCAACATCAATAACATTAGTTGAAAAACAATTCCCCATGGTTTTTTAAGAAAACCCTTATTAACTTTGATCAATAAATGATTCTATATAGGATTCTAATCGACGTTAGTTGAAAGACAACCTTGACTAACATCAATTAAAAATAATTTCGATTGACGTAGATAAATATGTTTAACATCAGCAAAAAAGAAAAACTGCTAATGTTAACAAAGAAAACTATAACTATCTAACTAAAGTCAGTGAGAAATAACACTGACATATATAACACTGACATATATAAACTTAGAAATGGTGACAAAAAAGTCATGATAGATTTCAACTTAAAACAAACTCCTACCAACATCAACTGAAAAAACGACAGTGAGCCACCGGCACCCCGGCCTAGAGCTAATTGATGGTGTTTTAACCAAAACTGGCCCGACGATGACACAACTGAGGCTGAGGTGAAGAAAGACTATAATGAGAAGAAATATAGATTTGAAAGGGATGTATGAAGAATTCCAAATTCTTATTTTGTAGGTGGAAATTGAAATTCTTTAGTTTTAAGTAATCAAATTACTCTCATAAATTCATAGAAAGTATGATCTAAAGAGTGCAAAAGTTTTAATCCAAAAAACCAGCTTGTTCACGCAATTGCAGTGCATCCCTCTTTCTAATCCAGACTTTCACCACACAAATCCTCACCCAGAAAATTTTAAGGAAACACAGGGACAGTAACAAATAAAAAGGAATTATTAATATAATAACAACGCCAAAGAACAAAGTTTCTCAACATAATCAAAGATCTAGGAAAGCATACCTCAAATGAAAATTTAGAGGATCCACTATTGTAAAGAAGACTATTCAGAGCTTTCTTTGCATCAGCACGCTTTTGACGGGTAATGAATTTGATTTGACTCTGAAATTCACTTTTCCATCATGAGTAAAGCAACTCTACTTATAATTATATTGATGTCAAAGAAACAGGGTTTTCACAATTGTAGCAGTATACAGAAACACAAGGAGAAAAAAGTATGTCAGTGCTAAACTACACGCTTAATAGATTTCTATCTACATTTGTTATGAATTGCATGTCGCTAGAAAATTCCACTGCATCTCATAGTTAAAAATCCCTTCAGCTTCAGAAATGAGAAATCAATAAATTCTGAGTAGGAGTGAAACACACTCTAATACACACAAGACTAAATATTTGCCCAGCAATAAATGAAGCTTGCACTATCGGCTATTGTTTGTTTATAAATTATAACTTATATCATCACAAAAGTATCATTAACAATAACATTAGAACAATTGAATTTGAAAGTCATGGGGTTTATAAAACAGAATACCATATCTTAACTAAGCACACTAATGGAATCAAAGAAAACAGTAAAAACTGAAGAATGTGGTACAACTTGTAATATGAATATTTCCTCCTCTCAAGCCTTCTCTGATTTTCTTTATAATTAGGACTTGAATCGATTACCTACAAAGGTTAAATGTTAATAGATATTTCACCGCATGCCTAACTTAAGGTGTAGAAAACCTTCACCTTACATAAAAAGCTTAACAGGTTCCAGTCAACTTAGGGATTAACATGTGTGAATATGTACAAATGGCATTCAAATAGAAGTGCCTAAATTGCTTTATTCATCATAAATTGTTGCCCTCCATTGGTTTAGTTCAGACTTTAGATATTTTCATATTAGGAAATTCTGTAAGACCTAAGATCTAAAACTCTCACAAGCTATTTGTCATTGTCCTAAATAAATGACGATTAGAAAATGATTCCAGTACTGTTCACAGTGGAATGTGCAAATAATTCACCATTGGCAGCTGGAAACAAGTAGAAATAAAATCTTTGCATTGCAGTTAAACTTTTTCTCCAACTCAGAATGCAGGAGGCTTCATCATCATCATATTCATATGATAAAGCTTTTGACTTGTATAAAACTAGTTACAAGGTAAACTAGCCATTCTATTACAGGAGAAATTTAAACTACCAAAATACGCTGCTTTGAATAATACTTCATAATTTTACAATCCGTAAAAGGCACGGTTTAATAAATTTCCTACAATTACCGACAAAATGCAGAAATATATGGGCTAAAGTTATATGCTCCAAATGTATACCTTTGATGGTTGATGTTGACCATTTCCTATATGCTGCAGGGGAAAATATAAAGCCTTGTATTAATTTCCAAACTTTCTCATAGGTAGTAAAGTGCAAATAAGTCGTCCAAGAAGAAACGAGAACATAAACAACACAAACAGAAAGAGATGATACATAAACAACCCAAACTCAATATAATATCGAGAAAAAGAAAAACGGAGCCCAACACGAAGAAAAAATCGTCTTTTGAAATCAGCAAAAAAAAAACTCACAGAGCTGAATTTGTTCTTCCAATTTTGACAAGTACAAGGAGTGGAATGAAACTCGGAGAAATGCGTGAGTGAGGGAATAACGCGAGTCTTCAAAGACGACAAGGTTCGCCATCGTGCTAATTGCATGTCGGGGATTAGAGAGCGTCCAAAGTTGAAGGATTTGCAGTATCGACGTTGTTTGAAGAGAACAGTTCTTGGGTGTTTGATGTTAGACCACAACCGCGCCGAGGTTGTCTCGCTGGCCTCTGCCTCCCCTGTATCGCAGGAATCACGGAATGCCCAAACAACACATGCTCTGAAGAAAGTTTATGGGCCCTACTATTAGCACCCCGTACTTTAATATTTAAACTTCCTAATCAAGTGAAAAAAAAAACTATATTCTCTTTATTTTTGTTTTTGCAGATCATACAGAAACCTGTTTTTTGCATAACAAACTATTTTCAACCACAAAAAGTCTACTCAACTAACTGAAGACAAATATTTAAATGTATTCAGTAATATAAATTTAGTTGTGGATATTAGACTTATAAGTCAATGGTTATATACCTTAAATAGGTTTGGAATTTGTTAAATTTTCAAATTTTGATACATTTTTATATATAAGCTTTCAAAATGAATAGATATAATTATCTTAATCCAACGATGTTAATTTCTTTTAGTATTAAATGGTGTTTCAGTTTAACCTTTGAGCTAGAATATATAAGACAATATAAACCACTCAAAAGGTCCTTTGATATCTGAAAACAATTTAACACAATTGGATTAGGAAGATTATATTTATTAATTTTTGGGTTAAATGTGTTTATAGTACTTGAACTTTGACACGAAATTGGAATTCTTCCTTGTCCGAAACTTTGACACATTTTGGTTCTCAAACTTTAAAAATAAACAGTTTTAGTTGTTTACACCGTTTAACATGTTTCCGCTTCATTGTTAGCTGGGAAACACGTTTGATACATAAAAAAAGTTTAACGTAATTGGGTTAAAAAGACAATATCCATTCATTTTTAAAGTTTGGGATCAAAATGTATCAAAGTTTTAGATATAGACTAATTATAATTTCATGTAAAAGTTCAAGCAAGGACTAAAAACACATTTAACCCTTTATTTTTAAAAAGAAAAAAATCGCAACGAAACGACGAACATATAAGAAACATCTTTTTAAAATATAATTTTTATAAAGGGAGTTGCTACCATAATTTTGAAAAACTATGGAAAACCTGAAAAATGGTCTGCGAAACCGGATTAGGTTCAAGAGTCGGTTATGTTTGGAGAAAATATTAGCATCCCACACGTATGTCCTAAGACAGTAGTTATCTTTAATCAAGTGTACAAAACTAATGTAATTTTAATATATTTATTCTTCTAAAAAATCAAACAAAACATACTAATATGAATGAAGAAAACATTTTTTGAAATTTTATATTTGGATCCGACAAGGTGTTTGACCTTACTCCTAGTTATTCTTATTCAACATGAGAGATCAAGATTATATAATTCTCTTTAAAACAAATTAAAACAAAACTTCAATTTGATTAATAACTTTTCTCATTTAAATTTCAACGTATCTGTATTATTTATCAAGTGAATATGACACTCAACATGATAAAGAGTTACCAACAAAAAAAAAAAGTTTAAAACTAGACATTATTTTTTTACTATGAAATAAAGTAAACAGTTTCCTTCTCTGCTTCTCTAGCACCAACACTTCACTCAGTGTCCCTTTTCTCTCTCTTCCTGTCTCTGCATGCTTTGATTTTGGCAAAAAAAGAAAAAATTTAACTCCCACACGTTCAGCAGTTTCCTTATATTAAAAGAAAGTTAATGTAAAAATTAAAAATGTCGTGCCACGTCATGTCAAAGCTGAGTTAAAAAAATGTTCGAATATCATTTCCATATTAAAAAATATAATCACCCTCCACATCCATTTATATCTCCTCTTTCATTCAATTTTCTTTTCTCAAATCACAGTAAGTACAAAATAAAATATGAACATGCACCCAATAAATATCTACAACCATGAATTCCAAATCTACAAATAAACCCATAAAACTCATCATGCAAAATAAGGAAAGTTAAACTATGCAATTGTATATGACAGAACAATAATAGAATCTACGTTCTCCATTCCAATAACCCATGAATACTGATCTTAACCACAAAATTATACGATCATGTATTATTCTAAGACAAGTCTTACGGTAAATACATCTATAAACCATGATTTAATATAAGCATGAAAAGAACCAAAAAAAGAAACTATAATTCAAGTGCATACCTGATGTTTCTAACAATCCTTCTCATCTTCCTGCCTTAACTAAACAGTCCGCAAAAATTTTTAAAAGAGACATAATAAACATCACACAATTCAATTACTCAAAAGTTCAAGTTCCAAGAAATTAAAATTTCATATACTAACTTTCCTTTTCTTGTTCCAGTTTCAGCTTTATAATATCATAACATAATCCAACAATCTCAAATGCTAGAACTACATTCATAACATCAAGAACATAAACCATCATCGAATAGAAGGTGTCAACAAGAATCTAAAATCAAATACTTTGAAACTTAAACTATAGTCACCATCGCATTTCAGTTTTAACAATTCTGATAATAGTCAACAATTCAATTAACATCCTCACAATAAAACCCAATTTTCACGTCCGATCTAACGCCAGAATACAAAAAATTAATCAATGTCATCATATTCATCTAAATTCGTGTTCAAACCAAATGCAAAACGCCAACGTACTCAACGCATTCAAACCATAAAACCATAAACAACATCCAATTAAATCCAAACAGAGGTTAGGTTGTACGATTTCTTCAACCCTAGAATTTCAATCATCAAATCCAAACTAATCTATATACACATCAATTCAATTTGGTTCCAACATCTCCTAACTCAATCAAATACAATCTACATCGAGAATTAAATCCAAATCAACACAAATAACTGAGGAAGAGGGAAAACCTCGAAGGCTAACAACAAGAGTTTAAGGTTGTGCTCGTAGTGACTTACATGAGGGAGTTCCAACGTTGAGAACGACAGCCAGGTTCGACGAGCGTTTGGCGGTGAATGCCAGTGGTCGCGGCTGGTTAATGATGGTTCTTGTCAACAACGCTGGTAGGGTTCCAAACCTCGTCAACGCCAATGGCCTCGCCGGAGATGCCCGAGTGGTTACGCGCGGAAGATCGAAGCTAAAAGAAAATTGGGGGAGAGGACTTGCGTGGAAGATCCCACTCTCTTTCTCCTTTCTAGTTCTGCTTCTCCTTCTCCTTTGTTTTCTCTTTTTTTCTCGCTTCTCTCAGAATTTTTTTCTTCTTTTTTTTTTCAGAAATCCCCCCACTAAAAAACTATGAAAACCCCTTTATAAAGCCCCCGGTGAACGTGAGAGGGTCCTTGAATTTCCGCTGGTGAATGAAGCGTGCGTGTGTTTCGTGAGATGAGTGTGCGCTGTGAGTGAGATGCAGTGCGTAGTTCAATGAATTAGTGTGTTTTCTGTTAAGTTTGTTAGTGTAGGTTAGTGTTTGTTAGGTTAGTTAGTGGGTGCGTGTTTTAGGGCATCAGGTGAGAATAAATGGTGTGTGTAGTGCGTGGAATGCAAGTGTTGCGTGAGTTTAGTGCAGGTGTGGTGCGGTGTGTGCGTGAGTTGTGTAAGAGAGTGAAGTGAGGTGTGTGTGAGTTTTGTGTGCAGTGCGTTAGTGGTGTGTGCGGGAATGTTAGGCGAGTGAAGTGTGTGATCCGTGAGCGTGAGGTGTTGTGGTGTGTGCATTAGTGGTGCGCATGTGAGGTGAGAGGTGAGTGTGTGCGGATTAGGTGCGTGAGTTAGTGTAAGAGAGTGAGGTGAGATGTGTGAGAGAGGTGTGTAACGTGGGAACGTGAATAGTGGGAGAAAAAAGGGTGAGCCAAGTGTGTGAGCGTGATTGGGTTTTTTTAGAAAAATGTTGTTAGTTTTTTTCTTTGAAAAAGAGGGGTAGGAATAGAAACGAGGGTGTGAGGAAAAAAAATTAACATTTTTAACAAAAATTGGGCCAAATAGGTCCAAAAATGTTTTTTTTTTAATGCCTATTCAACTTTGTTTCCAATTTTTAAACCTCCTCTCTATACATTTTATTCCACTTATTTTTTTTTATCATTTGCTATTTACTATTTTTCTTTAATTTTTTTTAAAAAACATATTTTATTTGACCGGACAAAATCAAGTGTTGACACACATTTAACCCTTTATTTTTAAATTTTGAAGACCAAATTATATCAAAGTTTAGGATAAAGACAAATTCGAATTTTATGTCAAAGTTTAAGGGTTAAAAACATATTTAACCATATTTTTAATTATGCTTTTAAATTTAGTCAAGTAAACATTGTATTGTTGATATATGTAATTTTATCATAGGAATTTTTTAATGTAGTAATTGTGTTTTTGTTTGTGTATAGGGATGGAAATGTAGGCTGGTCTGCTCCATTTTGGCTCGCCTTGCATTTGGCCCGCAAAATGCACGTCGAGTTGGTCTGCCTCGCATAAGGAAAACGAGTTAATTTTGATGGCCCGCAATTGTATAACATTTGGTACACAGGTCTGTGGCCCGACATGCGACCTGTATATGAGTTTTAATAACTTTTATTCAATGGTTACACAAATGCAGACATGGCTGGTGATGTGGATAGGAAATCTACTTCTAGTTATATGATGACTTTTGTAGGGGAAGCAGTGCCATGGAAATCTAGATTACAAAAATGTTTGCTCTATCTTCTATAGAGACATAAAATATTGATGTTATAAAAGCTGTTAAGGAGCACTTGGGATGCAAAAATTCCTATAAGAATTGGGATTATCACAAGAAAAATATGTTTTGTATTATAGTCAAAGTGCAATTCATCTTAACAAGAACTTAACTTTTCATTCAAGATTAAAGCATATTGAAGTCCGATATCATTGAATATGGGATGCATTACATATTAAGTAAATTATTAGAGAAAATTCATACTAATGAGAATGGATCAAATATGCTTATAAAGATCTTACCTGCAGGAAAATTTGCTATCTGCAAGGAGAAATCTAGTTTGGTTGACTATGATCCCAATTAATTGGCGAGAGGGAGATTTATCATATGTGTTGTAAGACTTGAGAAAATTAAATAATTAAATAAATAGTTATTTAATATAAATGTAGGTGATGGAATTATTATGGCATTTAATGCGAATAGTTTTGATAAGGAATAATACTAGCTCAAGTGATTGAGAGTAGTTGAATGTATTGAGAGGACTTGAGTGTATGCCATCGGTGTGTTAATTTAATTGTTTATTATTTTTAATAATATGCTTGATCATGATGAGTGATAATATTCCTATATGTATAGGAATTATCACGAAACATGAATTTGGTTGATTGATTGTACATTGACCTGAAAATTGGGTGGTTGTGTGTTTCAACCTTGGCTTATGCAAAATAAGTTCCTTTTTACTAGGGATGGCAATTAGGGCCTGGCCCGCGCGAGCTCGGCTTGCAAGCCCGCATAAAAAAAAATTGTACTTATGTATATTAATTACTTCTTTTATGGAATCTTGCATTAACGTTTCAAATTCTTGTATAACTGGAAAAGACAAGTATTATGTAATTTTTAATGTGCTAAAATTTAAAGAATACATTGTGTATGTCATAGTATGAATATGATGAAAATGTTGAATTATCAATTTATCATCTAATTCTCCAACGTCTTTACTTAATTTTGTGAACTTCTTAAAGTTTCCCAATTTTTAAACATTGAAAGTTTTATCATAAAAATTTTTAAAAAAATTTTAAAAAAAAATTAAAAAATTAAAAAAAAAAAGCGGACCGGCCCGCGGGCCCGTGGGCCAAGGAGTATGCGGGGCGGGCCAGTGTTTTCAGCCCGCATAAAGTATGCGGGGCGGGGCGGGCCAGCCTGCGTTGTGCGGGCCTTATGCGGGGCGGGCCGGCCCACATTCCCTCCCCTACTTTTTACCATGAATGTGAAGGACCAAAAATCCCTAGCCGTTTAATAGGGGCAGCTAGAAGGGGTTGGAAAACCATCTTATAATGGTCATTTAATAACCATTAAACCCATTTTAATGTAAAATTCATTTTAGCCATTAAGCCAAATAAAAGTAGGGAAAGTGGGATTAAGGGTAGAATTAGTGAGAGGAAGAGGTTTACTAAAGACCAACAAACTGCACTGGAAATTGAGATTGAGAGTGAATTAGGAGGCCAACTGCAGTGGATTGGAGCCAACGAAATGGGTCACATTGCTAACACCAAAGGAACACTAGAATTTTTAATTGGAGCAAGAATTTCTAGGTTAAGGGAGTTGAACCTCGTAATTTTTATGTTAGTTGATGTATTGCATGATGTATGGTATAATTGTGCATGATTCCTCGTAATTTTTATTATTATTGCTTTATTTTATTATTAATAGTATTATTATTATTATTATTATTATTATTATTATTATTTTATTAATATTACTGTTTTATTATTATTGTTTCATTTCATTTTATTATTATTTTTATTTTTAAAATTTAGTTTTATTATTATTAGTATTTATATTATTATTATTATTATTTATATTATTATTATTACTACTATTTTTATTTTATTATTATTATTATTATTATTATTTTCATTTTATTTTATAATTATCTTTATTAATATTATTATTTTATTATTATTGTTATTATTATCATTGTTTTATTTTATTTATGATTTTATTATCATTATTATTATTATTATTATTTTATCTTATTAGTATTATTGTTTTATTATTATTGTTTTATTATTATTGTTTCATTTTATTTTATTATTATTTTTATTTTTATTGTTTCGTTTTATTATTATTATTATTATTATTATTATTATTATTATTGTTGTTGTTGTTGTTGTTATTGTTTTTATTATTTTATTATTATTATTATTATTATTATTATTTCTTTTTTATTGCCTGTGCGATATTTTGGGGCAATGGTTATGTGTTGTTCCTTGTTTGTATATTGTTTGGTTGTCTAGGATTGTGTATTGGGTATAACACTTTGTTTTGATGATTTTATGTGAATTTATTGTGATTCTCCAGGATGTATGAAAGCAATGATATGGTTGTGTTTTATGTATGACCATGTGATATTGTGTACTTGAGTTCAACTTAAAGATATGAAAGTGTATTTACTTGTCATGGATACTTTTTTTGCGTGAATTGAGTGTCTTGTGTAAATAGGTTCATTGAAACCTATTATAGAGTGCCAAAAACCAGTGAATTACCAGTTACTGGTGTGGCGTCTGGTGAAATGATGTAAACCGTCAAGAGATAGGCCACAAAGTGAACTCTGGAGCAAAACTCGAGAGTTGACGCTTGGCGACGTAAGTGGTCCTGCCAGGTTGTGTGTTGTAGAACTAGGTCTGGACCAAAATCTAATGGGTTGGCGCTCGACGGCGCCAAGTGTCTTGCTAGGTGATCGGGAACCAATTTTTGCCAAGCGATGTGAACGAGGCGCCAGGCGGTTCCAGGTGCTAAATTGGACTACGAGGAGGATTCTACACAACTTTGGATGGAGGTTTTGATGCGATGCTTTATTAGGGGCCCAATTACGACTGCAACTTGTATTGGGGTATCACATGGCCACTCGAGGTTATAGCCTGGTGGTTTTGGAAGTCAAGTGGAGTGTGTGAGATCGTGGCTCGTACGGATGAGTTCCGGAAGATTGCCCTCCTCGATGTTATCCAATGAGTTTGGTAGTCTTGGGACAAATAAGACTGCGGTTCATATTGGGGAACTCCACTTGGTGTTATAGATTGTGGTTGTGACAAATTTATTCCCGCATGTGGACTATTAGGTGGTGGCCTATGGTCGGAGGGGCGAGTAGACACTCGTGGCAACAAAGATCGATCAATGTAATCATCAAAGGGTGGAGAATCAAAAGGCGTCTAGAGGAAGATTTGGAGGTTAGGATTAAGGGTTATGGCTTGTGAGTCTTAAGAAAAGCAACGCTCTTACTGGGTTTTGGTGAACAGGTAAGGGTAGTGCTCTTGCCGGGTTTTTGTGAGCAGACAATGGTGGTTGCTTGTAAGTCCTAAGAAAAGTAATGCTCTTACCAAGTTTTGATAAACAGGTAAGGGTTGTTGCTTGTTCTTCCCAAGAGACGTTAGGGCGCAGGAAAGGAAACTAGTTGGTTATGAGAGAATAATATACTATGTGATGAGACTTGGGACTATTAGAAGTGTTGGAAAATAACATAATTTCATTAGTATTCACACTTTTAATTTATTTAGGGAGGATGTTCATTGATGTAGCTTAAAGAGATGTCTTTTTCTTTAATAATAATGATTTAAACCTTTGATGGGTGTCAAGTTTGATGTATTTCTTAATGCTATAAAGACACTTATTAGTGGTAGTATATATAGACCACCTTCTGTGGGTAATACATATGAACTACTTTTCGTGGTTAATTTTTCACCACTCAAATTTTGTGGATAAAATTGGTTTATCCACCAATTGTCATCCTTAGATAATTCCTGGGTCCAAATCCTTGAATAACAATATCAAAATACATTAAATTAAAATACAATGTAAATAATCCAAATCCAAAATCAAATTAAAAATACAATCTAGAATCTAAAAGTTGTGATCCAAATACCATGTAAATAAAGTTTTAAACGTAAACAAAATAAAAAGTCACCATGTAATATCCCGTCAGGATATTACGAATTTAATAAAATAAATCAAAGTAAAATAATTGCACTGCATTTAATAATACCTCATTTCTCAAAAAACACAGGAAATTTAAAACTTTAAATATACGAGTTATAAAACCAGGAATCCATAATTCATAAAACTGAAATAAAAGTCAATGGCTCCTGCCAAGTTTACATAATGTTCACAAGGATAAAATAATAAACATAATACATATGTATCTACATAATATCCCATGCTAGCCCTCGCTCCGAGTCTAAGCATCTCCTGGCCCACTTGTCACATCATCTACTCCCGGATAACAGGTTACCCGATCATCGCCACACACACAAAGAAAGGGTGAGCTATGCACAACATATATAAAGAAACATGAGTATAAATATGTTTCCCAACCCAAAATAACATAACTAATTTCATATTTCATAATCACCCAACCATGACCTCATAGTCCTTCATGAGTCATATGCATGAACTAGGTCTTGGAACTTCCCTGTGCTCCCACGAAACTAACTCATTCGTGGTCCAACCCTATGAGCCTATCCCGCTCATAGTCCTGCCCTACAGACTCCTCGCTTGTAGTATAAACATCGAAGTCTCATACTTGGACCCTGGCACGCACGCAATCACCATACTATGGACTCCTCGCCCAATAGTAGCCGATGGGAACATCACAGTTCCTTGCCCATCGTGCGCCCGACACATGCAATCACCATACTAAGGACTCCTTGCTCATTAGTAGCCGACGGAAACTCAACCAGTTCCATGCCCATCATGTGTCCAACCACCGATCACATCCCAGACCCCTAATGGACTTAGTCCTTCAAGCCCACACACCACAACACATGCATATACAATCTAATCATGATAAACAACCAAAACACACACTCACAACCACATGAACCATAGTAACTTGTATAAATTCGCTTAAGCTAGGGACCTCTCGCCCAAGCTAAGCCCTCAGTCTCGCTTAGGCTAGCTCACTTCGCC
>Ga0214542_1006370_pt1 | contig 21595 bp, 9 predicted proteins | sample CNSS1metaG_FD_160096 | JGI IMG/M metagenome (GOLD analysis project Ga0214542, IMG submission 160096) | Root nodule microbial communities from cowpea collected in UCLA plant growth center, Los Angeles, California, USA - CNSS1 | ecosystem: Host-associated > Plants > Roots > Nodule | place: USA...
AAAAAAGAGTTTTTTTTTTTTTTTTTTTTACTTCTTTTGATTGCTATAATATTTTTTTCACATGAGTAACATTTTTCTTCTCTAAAAAATCATGTTTCTTTTTCTCTATACGATTGTGGTACTTCTCCTAGGATTCTGTTCCACTATGATTTCTTTCATGTTAATTCATTTTGTTAGTGTTCTTTTTTTCTTCTTATAAACATGGATACTAAGGATAAAAAAAATGCCATTATGGATACTTCAAGCCCAAATTATTTTCATTTTTCTGAAAATATAACATCTGATGACAGTTTTAAAATAAAAATTTCACACTACTTTTTATGTCCGGTGTACAATATTTCTATGATGATTATTTTGGTGTCATAGTTGTGGATGATATAGTGTATATATTTTTTGTGATACTGCAAAAGATTTGACATAGTAAGTTAAGTAGATCTTACTATGCCAAATCCACCACGACTTTACCTAACTCTCCAACAATACTAAAAAAGAGATTCTTTTGGAATGTTTGCTAGAATTTCTATCATTCTTCATCTTTGTGTACATCACTAGTAAGTGGCTCTCACTAGCGAATCTACCATGATGAATCAATCGCCTGGTAGCCTTCATATGGTCAACCTTTCACCTCATCCTCGATCTGACCTGCAACTTTATTCTCTGATGACAATGACAACTTGTGACAGCAATCAAAACAATCGTATGAGCAACCCCAACAATAAATAAATTTGTAGTGAATTTGAATATAACATTTTAGGATTCAATAACTTATAACCTCTTCACAAGAATGCAATAACGGATGAAGACAACCACAATGGGAGTTGCGAGAATGCAAGACGCGACAATAGAGTTGGTATAAGAATGCAAGTTGAGAGAAGAAACTTGAATTATGAACTGCTTAAAAGATAACATGAAGAAAAAAAAGTGAAATATTTAAAAGAAAATGTGAGTAAAGATTCAAACATACTATAAGGAGTAAACATATATTATGATAGGTCACTCAATAAACTGACATAATAAATTTGTGCCACCATACTCACTTATTATGACATTATTACTTACAATGTTCAATAAATTTAACTTTTATTACAAAAATGTCACCGATCAATTTATTATAACAAATACATGTACACTCATCATAATAAATTTAACCTTTTATTACAAAATCATCACAAATCAACTTATTATAACAAGTGAACTACACATATCATAATGAATTATCATTAATTTATATTTTTATATTGGTGTCCATTAATGTATATTTTTTAGTCCATAAGGTTGTTTGTGATGATCCCAAACAAAACTAATCTTCTAGTTTATAATGTTTTTATTTTCTTCTTCACATTTTCTTCTTACCCTATAAACAAATTTCTGAGTACATCTTTATTCTTGAGGCATTAAGAAGGTTGTTAAATTTAAGAATAAAGTTTTGTATATATTAAACAAAAACTATCAGTGGATCTTAATAATAAAGTACAATATTTTTTGTAAAAAGTTAATTTTTTATGTTGTAAAAAATTAAAAACATAAGTACAAAATTAATAAAAATGTGAACAAGATTTCTATCATGCTTTTTTTGTGTTAAAGTTTTAAATGTTGACATCAAAACATTCAGTTTTTAAATTTAAAAAATATGTATTTTTTTTCTTTTTATTAAATGATAAATTCTTTAAAAAAATAATAATTCTCATTAGAAGAATTTTTCATATTCCATAAAATTTTTCTTGCGATGAACATTTTCTTTATCATTTTTTTCAAAAACTTTAATTGATACGTAATTTCTTCGTCAATAATTATTTCAAATAAAATTATAAAGTTTATAAATATTTTTTACAAAATAATTTTTCAAAAAGTTAGAAGTAATTTTTTAGAAATTAATTTTCATAACAAAATTTTTATATATTTTTTATGAAAAAAATTTCAAAACAAAATTAAAAAGTATAATATATATATATATATATATATATATATATATATTTTTGAGTAAAGATATATATTTTTTCTTGAAACTGTTATTGTCGCCAAGATTTATAAGACTTCGAATGTGAAACAAGTCTCTTACTTAACTAAGTGTTTTCTCGAAGTCTCTGTTTTCTACGTTCGTAAAGTGTTACATATGAAAATTATTCTTTATTGACTTGGAAAATCTCGGACACAAGTCTGAGTGCAATGAATATGTACAAGAAATATATTTTCTGTTTTATTTTTTTCTTGTAATGACAGTTTCTTTTCCTTAAACAATTGATTCTGATTTGAATTTTGATAAACTTATGTCAATTTTTGAAGTAAACATTATTTGAAACAAGAAAGTGAGTTCATGCATAACTAAACTACAAAACTCAAATGCAATCATGTCAATCAAATTGAGTAAAGAATGATAATTATGGATCCCAAAGTAAGCAATACTCATAAAATTTTTCAGTAGTTTATAGTGTATGTGAAAATCCCAACATGATCTTGATATTCATAACAATTTTGTCTTCACTTTAAAATATATATATATATATATATATATATATATATATATATATATATATTACATATTAGGTTTGTTTATAAAATAAGCTAAAAGCATAGCATAAGACTGAAAAGTTTTGAGGACTAGGGTGTAGCTAGAATCTCTAGATTTTAGAAAAAATCAAATGAAATGGGTTGAAGAGAATTTTTATAGTACGTTTTCATGGGAAAAAGGAGAAAAAAAATATATTAAGAAGGTTGTTTGGTAGGGAATAGAAGCAACACATTCCCACACCCCACTAATAATTTTTATAAAGGTATTAGCATCGGATCTAGAGAAGAGTTATAGTGGGGGCATTACTGTCACAAGGATATCTCATGTCAAGGTTCATCTCTTTTTTTTCTTTTTCATTTTTTAATCTTGTCACACTATTCATGAAAAATAAAAGTATTTTTAATTATTTAACATCTTTTATTTTGTTCTGGCCCTCACATTTTTAGAATATTTTTTTATTAAATTTAAGACATTTCTTTATCTATATTAATGATGTATATTGTGATAACACAGTAAATAAATATTTTTACAAATATTTTGTTTAGGTAAAAAACTTAATGTTTAATATAATTTCATTTATTAATTTTCAATATTTTTTATCAGTCAGTATTTATTTGTGAAAAAAGTTAAATTCACATTTTCTTCTGAATCACCAAACGACCTTTATATATGTCTCTTATAATTTCTCGATCATGCCTATGTTAAAATAAAAGAAAAGGCTTACTTTTTATATATTTATATGTGTAAATGTCATTTTACTATTATCTACTCCCTTGTATTCTTATTTTAGTCTTTCTACAAAAATCTTAATTGACTGATATTTTTATATTTTATTGAATTTTTTTTCATACTCTGTCTTTAAATTAATTGTTCTATTTATCTTTGTCAACAGAATTTAATTATAAAAAAATCCAACTACTTTAATAAGATTGTTCCAAAAAAGTAAGGTGTGTATTGTGAAAAAGACCCACTGAACTTCAATGAGTAATTGATGGTAAGTGATATGTTTATTAAATAATAATGATAAAAGTAAAAAACAATATATATATATATATTATATATTAATACATTATTAATGATGTAAAAATTACTATCACTATCAATGTACGAAAAGTTTTCTTTAAATTTAAAGGTTAATTCGCCACCTTAAACTTATTATATAAACATTGAAGTGTAGTTTTATAGTGTAGTTTTATAAAAGACATCCAAAAAGTTTTTACACTATTCTAATATTACTTTTCAATATCTTTTATTTTTTTTTTGGTATAAATACAAAACTTTACTCTTCCTTTTTTAATAGCCATTTTACCTTTAGAGTGAATTGTCAAATGGTTATGTCTTGTGTAAAATATTTTTCCTTATAATATACACTCAATCACTAAAACACTAATTTGGAAGGGCCCTCACTAAATGTAAGTGAAGAGTCTAATCATGTAAGGTCTTTTCCAAAGAAGCATTCATAAGGTTATCTCTTATCCTTATTTCTTTTCGTTTTTGTGATTGTTATAATCTTTGAAATGCAGAAAGAATAATGAAACCACTTTTGTAGAAAAGTGCTTTCATAAAATTACTTTGCAATCAGCGATGTCTCCACTGGTACCACAGTATTATACATATTCACATTCACTGTTATTGAAGATGCTTCTTTTTCTCCTCCTTTTTTTTACTTTAATTATCCAGTTTTGGTTTTCACATCGAAAGAAAAAAAAAATAACAAAAGGGTTAAGACAAGGTGAAATGAATAATGGAAGTTGATTGAAATTAGAAGTCACATTCAATGTCAGGGTTATTTGGAAGGGTAGCCATTGGAGGACATGGAGATAGAGATAGAATGGTGCAACCTTTTCAATGGATGCTAGGAATGTTGTAGCCTTAAAGTGGTGCCTTCTTCCAACACATGATCAATGAAAGTGTGAAACTCAAACTGTTTTGCTTTTTAAGATGGGACTAAATATACGCATAATGATATTTTCACAATTTTTTCTTATAATTTGAAGTGATATTTGGTAAGTAATTTTGAAATAAAAAAAATAAAAAAAATAAAAATAACTTAAAAAATATTACCTTAAATTATAAGAGAAAATTGTCAAAATTTATTTATTTAAAAAATTATTTTCCGTCTAATATTTATTAATCTCTCATATTTAGTCACTAACAAACTTTGATTAGATAGAGGTAGACAGGAAAACGAACCTGTGGGACCTTGACAACCATATAAGATGTTGTCCTTAGATTAGATTTGTGATGTTTTAGTGTTTTTGTGATTATTACTATTATTGTGATATGATGATGAAAGTATTAGAAGGTGGTTGGAGGTGGGTGATGGATAAGTTTGGTCCCAGATTTGAGATTTGCCTTATCTTTCAAGGTACACATGTAGGGCTTTTCAAATTTCTGTACGAAAAAAATCATCTCCTCCTAATGCATACCCACTTTCTCCTCACTCGCTTCATTACTCCTTCTTTTCTTTAACTTAGTTTTTGTCGATCTTCAACCCTTAGAAAAGTATATATCTCAAGTGTGAGATTAAAACACGAGACTAAATATTAACAAATAGTTCGATAATAATTTTATATTAGTAGATAGAACTAAACTTTACAAACAAAAAATCTTTAGATAGTAGATGATACAATAATCTCAACAAACAACAAATCTTGTTAAAATATATTCAAATTCATAATTTTAATATTCATACTAGAGATGAACTTGTTTTATTTTTATTTCTTATCTTCACCAATCAATCACATTCACAATGAAACCTCTGCTTTTCAACACAGTTGCATTGCATAAATTACTCGATGTTTGAAGAAGACTTTGAGAAGTGTAATATACATAACATTTTTGTTTTGTTTCGATTACTCTCTTGATCTTCATTCATCCTATGTGCCACGTCACGAACATATAATATGAGATTTTCATCAGTAGTATGCACCGACTTTCAAATTGTAATTTTTCGTATTAGTTTATGAAATTATCAAAGTAAAACTAATATTAATTTAGCCTGTTATGTTATTTGGTTAAAGGAACAACATCATTGAGGCAGTTTGGTCTCACGAGTTACAAGCATGAGGTCTTTTTAACAAGTGGTCTTCAACTGAGGAATCTTAAGAAGGTGATAAAGTGGGAGTAGAATTTTCATTGAAACTTTGGTTTGAATATCAATTATACGAAAGGAAGATTCTGTTGTATCTCCATTTCTATCTTTGTAGTCCCACCACTTTTTGGCACTTTCGAAGAAAAAATAGTTTACAAAAAGGTTGTTATGCATAGTGAGAGAGAAGGAAGAAGAAAGATGAAACGAGAGAAGGAAGAAGAAAGATGAAACGAGGAAGGTGTTTAGATTTTTATAAATAATAAAAAAAAAGGTTGAGAGATGCAAAAGGCCTATATCAAGATGGGCTACATGAGGCCCACTCTAGTAGGGGCTAGGCCTAGGTACCTAAATCCACATTTAAAAACACAACTCACCAAATTTAGATCCACAGAAGGGCCCACGTTCCTACTTTTATATTTTTGTATTACTATCGGAATTCTTAATTCGTGTGCTACCCAAACCTAAGACAAGTCGAAACGATTTTGTTTTTTCATTTGCTTTTGAAATAATTGTTTTTTCAAAAATGACATTTTTATATAAGTTAAACTGCAGACATGTAAAAGAAATAACTTGGAAGAGTTGCAAACCTCGGTCCTACTTAGGCCCATAATAGCATGACCACTAATCTTTCACTATTATAGTCACCTGGCCTGGCCCAAGTAGGAATGTCCTGTCCTCTCCAAGCCCTTCAAAAATTTTGTATACAAAACCTTCACCCTAGCTTAACATTTCTGTAGAGAAAGAAAGCACTCCCTTTCGTAAATTCTGAATTAAGTAGTTATATAAAAAAGAAAGCTTTAGATTTCAAAATAATCTCTCCGTGATGAAAGAGCCTCAAGAAAAGTGTGTAAGCTGGTATTGTTATAGAAACAATGCCAGATAAAAATGGACCAAAGTTAGTCGGAACAAACAAAATGTAGAAGCAATATCGGAATAAAGTAAATGCAATCGCATGATATTCCTTTATGGATGAAAGATTCTGATTCTCTGCTATAAAATTCAGAGGAAAAGCATATGGCAATGTTACAGAACTTGTATTGAAGAGCAGCGGCACCTTAGGAACAAACCAAAACCTGCGTGCGTATGCATGAACTAAGAGGCCAACCCTGTTTGTACTATTCCAGATTACCTATTAATGTGGACACAAATGCATGTGCAGCAAGCATCCATAACAATTCATAAATAAATGGGTCAAACACATCTCATCTCAACAAAAATGAAGTATGGGGAAGCCAATCACTACCAAAATTGCAAGTTTTCAAAGGCAATCAATAATTGCATCAGGACCAGCCAGACCGTGGCCAAACCTGCTAGCTAACCTTCAAAAATATTTTTGCTAGCTAACCTTCGATATTATTTTTTAAAAATGAAAGAAGAAACCAACTATTGGCTGGTTTAACATTTCACTTCACTTGCATCTTCTAATCCCCACTTCCAAACAAGTAAAACCATAAACAATTTTTTGTTTGTGCCACGTAGATTGTGCACAACGGTACACAGAATATTCAGAGTGTGTGTCTCAGTACATAAAAACTGCTTGGTTTTCAACTAAACTAAATGGACAAATATTGGTAATGACAACGCAATTCTTGAGGAAGTGAATATGACCAAAACAAATACCATCAATTTCTGCTCTTTCAAACAAGACACGTACATCAATTATGAAACTGGCTGCTGTCAAGGCTCCAATGGTTCAAGAGGACAGATTAGGTCTACTCATATACAACAAGAAAGGGAGCAAACTAAATAAATAATATAAGGGCCCAGTTCACGCTATAATGTAGTGTAAGTACTTTTGTGACAGAAGAGCAAATATAGTTTGTGACAGGTTAGTTAGATTACATAAACAAATTGTATTTGTATGTATTTTAGTTTGTTTCAGTATAGTTTGATATGTACCAACCGGAGATTGATGTCCATTTTTTACTCTATCAGTCCACAGATCCAATTACAACTAAACAAGACACAATTGACAGTCATCCCCATTAGATTAGATAAATGTCAATGCCAACAGTTTAATCAATCAACTCTATAGTACTAAATTAACCCAACACAGATCCAAAAACAAAAAACTCCATTTTTAACCCCCTCCCCCCTCCCCAATTGACACCAGCCTGTACCAGTTGCAACCCGGATCCAACAAAGTGAAATGACAACCCCAGTCCTCCATGCATTGCCAATTCAAGCAGTTTCTAGACTTTAAGTATATGACGAGCTAGCTTGTAACTTGGAACTAGTGTCGTCATGATTAATGTTTTCTAGGATTTTTTTAATGAATATGATCTTTTCTCTGTGATAGTTTATCAATAAATTTCTTAAATTTGCCTCATTTAGAGTCATAAATTTCTTAAATAAACAAGTACTCAATGAAGAAAAGGTCTTAGGTATGGACTTTGGATACTCAGAAACACTTGTAAACCCCTAACACAACATAGTTTATCCAAGATATAAAAGGTGGAAATGCCATGGTGTTAGATTAATTATTATTTGATCACAAATATACTAGGTGTGAAAATATAACAAAAAGATTAAAAACACACACAAAGTTTTGTTTCTTTCAGAATATATTAGCATGGCGAATTGCGGTAGTCATCATAATATCATCAACAACCATCTATGAAACAATATAAAGAAACAGCCAAACCAGAACTAGAAAAGACATGTTTCTATTGCTAGTCATACACCAGTGACCACATAGACAAGCTGTTAAGCATTCTGTAGACTCCACAACTCAAAATGCCCAATATAGCACCTATTCGGAGAAAATACTGGATGATGCACGCGTTTTGAATTGAACAACATTAACCAAGTTTGAATGCTCGAAGATGAATAAAACTCTAAAGCTTTTGTGTTGTCAGTTTGAATTGAAGAGCCTATGTCATCGAGTTAGATATTTCAAACACCATCAAAGTGAAACATCTTAAAAACAATGCTTCAGTAAGACAACCGACTGACACACACGTAATTTACTTGGAATCAGTATCTTCACAAGACTAGAGTTGAGTAAGGGTTTGAAAATGAATGATTGAGTAAGAAGCCAATGAATGCCTTTGTCACAATCTGAATCAACTCATCAACAGAAAAATGCGACAAAAGCATCCGGTAGTAGTTAGTTCTATATTTGTCCTGTGTATAAAAAAACCACCATTCGTTTCTATTAATTTTTTTTTAAATAAAAACAATAAACATTTACCTTGTTTACCCCCGATCAAAGACCAAAGCTTCGGAGATGTTTTTAAAAATCAACATTATTAATTAATTTGAAACATCTTTTCTTTTCCTAGACAATATCATTCATGCTACACATATATATTCAGTAGAACAAAGATCAGTGAAACAGTAAGTCAGTGATATCCAAAATAAATAATATTACTATCTGCCCTATTTGATGCCTCCAATAATCATAAAGTTGCAAACTTCCAGCATCAATGAACTTCAAATCTCCACTGAATTGAAGTCAGGTGTTCTAGAAGGCTAGGCAAATAACACAAGGTGTGATGCGATGTGATGATAACTATCTACAGTCATATTCATACACTACCAACAAAAAATTCCATTCAAAACCTAAACCATATCGCATAAACATAAACCATTAAAACTATCAATTACCCGGACACAATCAGAAAACGAATCTCCAATCGAACCTAGGGTTTTTACAAAACATCACCCTGCACAAAGAATTCACGTCCAAACCTGACATTCCCGGTCTCCGCCGACCAATTCGCCGGAACTGGAATTCGAGGAAACACTGACGGGAACTTTCCGGCAGAGAACCTTGAGGACGCGCGTCCGGAACCTCCAGGAGCCGGAGCGGAAGGAGGTGGAGGCGACAACCTGGACGTCAAAGAGGACGGACTTGTCGGCTCGTTCGGCGTTGAGACCGTTGATGAGGGAGGGCTGGAGGTAGGTGCCGGCAGCGACGAGGGTGGCATTGAGAGTGGTCTCAGACTTGGTGTCCTGTTTGAAGGGAGCGAGCTGGGAGTCGGCGACGTCGACAGTGCGGTAGAAGACGAAGGAGCGGAGGGCGTTGTACGTGATGGTCATCTTCTTGTTGCCGTTGCGAACGAGGAAGGAGAGGTGCCACGTGGCGGAAAGGGATTGGGAAGTGGTGGAGAGGTTGGTGAGGGAGACGGTGTGGAGGGTGAAGTTCGGGAGGGAGGGGCGGAGGACCAGCCAAGTGACGATGAGGATCACGCCGAAGATGACGGCCAGGCAAATCATGGTGGCGAAGAAGGCGCGGAAGAAGGAGCGGGAGGCGTAGGAGCGTTGAGGAGGGTAATTGGGGTTGTAGTATTGGGGCTGAGGGTAGGGCGGGGGAGCGGCGGCATATGGATATGCGGTGGCGGGCGGCGGAGGTTGAGCGCCGTTGGGGTGGCGGAAGGGCGGAGCTGGGTAGCCGGTGGCGGGGCGAGAAGGATCTTGCATAACGGAACGGAAGAGCAAGTAACGTAAAGCGGTGTGTGTGTGGAGTGTGTGGAGTGTGTGAGAGAGGAAAGGTTGATGTTTGGATACGTTGTTGGGATTTGTGCGTGTCGCTTTTACTACTCTTCAATTTTGGCTTTTTATAAAGAATATTAATACCTTTCCTTTTTCTCTCTGTTGGAGAGATTCTCTCAAATTCGTTCATTCTAATATCGTTTTCAAACCATACTTAAGGATTAAAAAGATTTTCATTATGATAAATAATTTATCTTTTTTTGAAAGATAAGATTCCCTTTCCTCCATCCTCTAAAAGTATGTTAATATTATTTTATCTTTTTTTATGATAAATAATTTATCTTCTTTTATTATTCATACCTAATTTGAGTCTATGATTTTGACTTTAAGCTAAATTAATAGATTGAGGTGAAAGAGAAATGCGTCTAAGAACGTGGTCAACGTGGGCACAAGACAAGGGACGCAACCATGTTTCATAAGACACCAATTGACGTTCAAACGTTTGTCACTTAGATATTGTTGTTTGGATTTGTTGTGCTGAGTTGGATATGGGACACAGAAAGTGAGGTGCCGCTGTTTAACTCATTTTAAACCAAGAAGGTGAAGAACATTGGAGATATGAAAAAAAAAATAGTGGTAATTTTGATGGAAACAAGTTAGTGATTTAGATTAAGGTTTGACTAGGTTCCATGAAGCATCTTGAAAACGAAGCATGAGGGTTACTTGCTCGTAAAGAGAGACCTACATTAACTCATCATCATCGTAAAAAGCAATGCTCGTTTATTAAAGAATTATATATTTTTTAAGGTAGTTTAAGGAGTGATATTTTTATGTAACACTTTCTATAATGTTGTTTTCCATTGTATTTTTTATTGGTAAAAATAATAATAAAACTATATTTTCTTTTTTTAATGACGGTGTTGTTGTTGTTGTTGGTGCGGATTTATCGGTGCCAGCTTTTAAAGAACTTTGGTTTTATTGTTTTCTGTTTTTTAATTGAAAGTTATCGCCTCGTTTTTATTTGTTTTCTATCCTTATTTTCCAGATTTATTGTTTTTTATACAAACTTTTGAAAACAAACCATAGTTTTGTAATTAGAGATAAAACAAAAACAATATTTTTCCTCAAACTAAACAGAAGCTAAGATTGCATTACTAACATGATTTTCATTAACTTATTAACAACTTCTGGTTTATCAAAGTACGTTTCTCTAATTCAAACAAAATATTCTTAAATGACGTGAATTAGTTGAAAAGGTATTATAAATAGGGCTAGGAAGTAGTATTTTTTTTTTTCTTTCTTGATAAAATGAGTATTTGTTACAGGTTATACAGAGGAATGATCAAGAAAAATATAGTATATTTTACCTGACGCTTTCATTTACTCAAAATAAGTATAAAACGAATTTTATGCATTTAAACTAATAATATGTTGCATTAGCTAAATTTCTCTATTGGCTTCTTATTACATCATAATTGGAGAAGTGCACCACATACGTAGAACACTGAAAGAGCACATCAATTGTCAATATGGCCTGGCAAGAGCATGTCCACACAATTGATCGTAAGTTGATGTTATTCATTCGTATGGTAACTATTTACAATAGCATAAAAAGAATTACAAAATAAGTGAAAGAAGAGATAAAGCCTGTTTGTTCTCTCAATTCAAGTGGCACTTGAAAAGCTATAAAGTGGAAAAGTAATTGAAAATATCAAACACAAGCAAACTTACCATGGATTAAAACACCCCATTAACTGCGTCCTCCACTTTCGTCAAGCATCAATCCTTTTAAACTCTTGGCTAACCAAATAGCTGTCTCCCTTGGGGAAACTTTATCTTTTCCAAAAGGCTTCAGAACAACTGCAAGTTCCTCCAATCTATTTTGCTGCAGCAAATCTGCAGATAATTCTAACAGTCCTTCAAGGGCCTCAGCTCTCTGCCTGGAAGATTTAACATCCAAAACTTCCTTTGCTGGTGGTTCTTCTTCAGCTGCAGGAGTGTATCCGATATACTTAGGGGAATCAGATTTTGCAACAAGAGAATCAGGATTTTCCACATCTTGTTCCCTGACACCAGGATTGTCAGAAAGACTTGATTTCATGCTCAACGAGTCGGTGAAACTTGAAGATTTTAAGTTGGGAGGATTGTTCAAGTTTCTAATTTCCATATTTTCAGAAATATTTGCCTTCAAACCAATAGCTTCTGAGCAATTAGAAGATTTTAGGGTCAAAGGAGTGCTCACGTTTCTCATTTCTATATCATCCCTTACAATGTTGATAAACTTACCAACATCTACATTTTGAACTCCCATCTCCACGGATTCCTTTACTGGCTGCTCACTCCCCACACGATAACTGCTATGGCGTATGACATGAATGACATCATCAAAAGCTGGAGGAAAATGGCCAACAGCTGGCCTTTCTGATGCCGAAACTGTTCCTTTCTCCTCTTGCAAAACTTTCTGGCTTGAAATTTTAGTAGAGATGATCAAAGGAGAAGTTTCTTCCGCTGATGACAGTCTTCCCCTCACCATAAATTTGTCATCACTGGAGAAGCACATAAGTTTAGGCTGGCTAACTTTATCATGTCTATTATTTGGTTTGCTTGTTGGACCAAATTCTTCACAAGCAAATTTTTCTCCAGAAATGGGGAGTGACTGTTGAGGAGATTTGGTTGAAGACATCTCCTTAGAAATATCTTCAACATCTTCTATTTCTTCTGTGATTTCAGCAGAGGATTCTACAGATGTATTTTCACACATGGAGCCAGCAGATGTGATCCTCTGATTTATGGGAGAACTATCATCAGAAGCAAACATTACCTTAGCATCTTGAACCGAATGATCTGGAGATAAACTGGGACCTACTTTCTCGTCACTAGTCATTATCTTCTGAACGTGTGATGTAATGTCAGGGGTTTCTTCAGACAATTGTTCAGACATCTCAAAATGCGAATAAGAGGCAGGTGAACCGCTATCTCCTCGTGATTCCACATTTTCAGCGTGGTTTAAACTCTCCTCAACAAGAAGTGTTGTTTCACTTAAGTCAATAAAAGTGGTTGCGAAATCAGAAAGTTCGAATCCTTGAATAGAGAAAGAAGATGAGACAGAATTACTGCTGTCTGTTTGCATTCCTTTGGAACTGCTTTCAAAAGCCTTTAAAGGCTCTCGAGTAATCTCTCTAGAAACAAGTGGTAGATGACTGTTGGTCAACTGGTTATGGCTTACCTTAGGCTCCCGAACCATTTTGTTTGGACTTGACTTTCCACTATTGTTTGCTGCATTGGGAACATCAAACCCAGTCTGCCTCACATGTACTGGAAAAGAAGGTGGTTTAAGTAAGCTTGGAGGAGTCTTTTCCCTTGGCTTAGCAGCAAATTCACGACCTTCTACTTGTTTGGAAGGACCCAGTGGTGGAATCACAGTATGTCGAGGTTTAGTTTTTGGTGTGGATTCAATCATTGGTAACTGCCAGCATTCATCAGTGTACCAGAAATAAATTTCAATGCTACGAAGAAATCTTTAAAAGTAACTAATATTACACTAAAGCATTTATAACAGTAATGTACCTGATGCTTTGATGTATGTGATCCTTGCAATCTTTTAGCAGGAGCAGGAGTTGCTTTTGAAGATGCATTAGTTGGCACCTCCAAATTCGGCTTCAAATCACAAGCACCAAAATTAGGTTTGGGCAATTTGGACAATGTCTCTGTATTTAATTTATGCGTCAACACACCACCACCCTTTATGCTATTGCCTCTTATCGGAGAACTTGTCTCTCTAAGTTTTCTATTTCTTAATGTTGTCACCACATTCTTAATTGCTATTGGTTGCTTAGATACAACATTAGAATGGTGTTCATTATTAAACTGCTTTGTCACCTCTTGATCAATAGTTTTGTCGTTGACTTTTATAGAGCCATTTCCTTCTTCATCAGGCAGGAGTTGCTCAGAGCCATCATCCTCAATTGAGGTCATGTCTAGTTCAGTGCTTTTGCTATCACACTTCTGCACTGCATTTGCAGTGTTTTTCATAATTGACATCAAACTATCTTTCTCTGTACTTGAACTACTACTATTTTGACCGTCTGGCTTATTTTTTCGATGATGATGAACAGCAGAAATTGGCTTTTCAGGAGAACTGGCTGTTGGAGAGAAAGATGAACGATATTGATCAACATAAGGCAATAAATAAGGATGCTTCAAGACTTCAGATGCCTGTGAAATTATATATTGAAATTGCTCAAGATTAGCAACAGTAGGAAACCAGTGTAACACAGGAAATAAGATCACTTCTCAAATAGAGGCTTACTGTTGGACGATGCTCAGGATTTTTCCTCAGCATGCCCTTTATCAGTGTTTTCCTGTATATATGAACCAAAGTTTAAGATTTCCGGGGAACATACATGAGAAGCAAGAATAGAAATATATATATGCGTGGATACATATGTATATGCAAGTATATCATCCTCTAAACCTAGACAGATTTGAGCTTCTCTTATTGCCAAACAGAAGCCTTCATAGCATTTCTATATGAATGGCAGCAAAAGCAAAAGACAACTTATTTAGCCTGAGTAGTCACTCGCTAGCCTCAACAAAGAAGATGATGCTTACAAAGATGGGGAATAGCAGGGAGGCAGAGGGCCAATAGAGGAACGGTTTATCTTGCTTATCAAACCTGCCATGTCCTGAAACAATATTTACCATGTTTATCAAGGAAAAGAAAAAACACGACGACAAATTGCATTCTCACATATACACATAAACATATGAGACAAAATAAGGTCTACAGCAAGCTTAAATTTAGAAATTCGAACACCACTGATATCACAATATCACAATAGTGACAACCTTAAAATAATAGGTCATGATGAGGATTCTGGAAGGGATGGTTCTTTGGTCATGACAAGGCTTTTATACTTTTTATCCCTTCTAGACCACTTACAATTAGGGGTGGGCAAAAAATCTTCTAGGCCCAAATTTTTGTTTTACTGATCCAGTAGATTATAATCAATTCAATTAGATCATATTTTAGTTCCACTCCAATTTATTAGTTACTCAACCCAGATGCTGTTTTTTTTCCATGTGGATCTTAGAAATTGGAAAACTCAATAACATTTCTCGCTAAGCTTGCTTTGAACGAGGAGACTGTTCAGGAAATATGATTCACTGAATCACATTTTGCTTTCTTTTTCATACTTCAATCCCAAAAATCCAATCTCATAAACCACAGTTCATGAAGAGGGAAATCCAATAATCTTCTTTCTCCCATCTTCATTTGCAAAATTTCTTCAATTAATTTGGTAATAATTATTATTTTCATTTACTGTTCATTCTAGTTCAATTTCTACAATTCTCATTTTTTTTTTGCATTCACAAATTTCAAGTTGCTTGCAACAAAGCTTCTGATATGTTTGTAAACATTATGGCATGCATTCCTAATAAACTTAATTTTTATACTCCCTTTCAAGTAAAATTGCTCCATTGAGCTCTTCTTCTGTCAACCTCAAGTGCCTAGAGCATTAAAGCAAAAGCATTACACTCATGGAAATGGAATTATATCTTCAATGGTAAGTCCAATTATTTAGATATGTGCATATTTTTTCTTTCATTTGGATGGACAAATGAAAAATACACACTCCATATTTTGAGATGCATGTTATTATTACATATTCTACCGGGAAATTTTCTGGAGAATTTCTCAATGATTGAATAATTTCTATATAATTTTATGGATAAAAAGCCACATCATGGTAGAAAAGCATGCTATAACCTTGGAAACTTCATTTATTTTTCCCACATGGATTCCTTTGGTTTCTATATTTACGGCCATTGGATTATGGTGGAATGATTACGAATACCCAATGGACTTCCTATGTGTCTTCACATTACAAGAGACAATCTTTTGGTATGTAACTCAACCATATGAGATATTTTGTTCAGATCAAATTTGAGGATAACATATTAAAAGAATGAACAAATGATTGTAGCATATCTATAATTACTTCAAAATAAAAAAAATATTATATATATATATATATATATATATATATATATATATATATATATATATATATATATATATATACTTAGGAACTCTCGATCAAAAATTTTGTCATCCTAGACCATTATGCAAATCAATACATTATCCTTTCTGTTCAACAAAAATGCAACTTTACTTTCTTTGTTTGATAAACAAATGTTATTACATTGATGTATTACTCCATGACTGTGCATTAGCTGAGACATCAACCTATAATTATTATAAAGTAAAAAAAGAAATCAATGGGAAACTTACAAAAGCTTTAAAAGCTGGGCGATGAGCAGCCATCTCATATATACAACACCCTGAACAACGAAAATGTTTTTTAGCTGTAGCAAAGCGAATATCAGATATTCACAGCATAAAACATATACCTAGTGACCAAATATCAGATTTGAATCCATAAGGAATATCCGCAAGTAGTTCAGGACACATATAGTTGGGAGTTCCTACCACCTGCACACAAATATTTACAAAAATTAACTTCCTCAACCAGTAACTTCACATTTATAAAACAAATGCAAAACTAATCATATAGTACCAATGTCATATTATAAACCTATAGTAATTGAAAAATATTAAAACATGGACTGCATCTTTCAAAGATGTGAAAGCCGATAAATGCAAGCTCATTACAACATAGTTTTCCAGCAGAAACAGATTGTAGTAGAAAATTCGATCTAATCAATTCTGAAGCAAGGAAATTAATATACAATCCACTCAAACAGCGCTCAATTAGTCTCCACATTTTTTATTTTCTGAAATATTAGTATTAAAAATGAAAATGCCATCTTAGCCTATTTTATAGTATTTTTCATCACAACTGGCACCTTCTTGGTTATCTTATTGAACTAATATTAACTCACTTTCAATATATATCACATCACTTATGCATAGGTTTAAGTGTCACTGTGGTCAACAAAGAAATATTTATTGTAATTAGAGTTAGAAAGAAAAAAATAAAATATCTCATAAGCTGAATAAAGTTATTTAACAAGGTTTCTTTCACCTAAAACTAATAGGCCTGCAAGTCTATTTTATCATGTTCAACATCATTATTTGCCTTGGTTATAGTAGATGTTTTATATGAAAAAAATAAAATCCTTTTATGTGAAAGAAATAATTAAGCAAAATTATTTCTAGCAATCATGGCATAAGTGTTTTGGTAAGGGTTTACATATAATATCATAGTAATAACAAGAATGGGAAGTATGGTGTGATGTGAAGGAAAATCAACCAAACAACCAGGGAAGTTTTAATTGAACATATTAGTGAAAGTCGCTGTCAGAAACGCTAACAAGAATAGTAACAAAGTGAAGCTTTCTGTTCTTACGGAAAGATACTCTAGGATACTAAGTTTGATAAGCTGATGCTACGAAAATTGGATGATATATGTAAACACGAATGGGTATTCTTGGAGAGTAAGTATAACTAAATATGGCCAACTGAGGGAAAAAGCAAGGGGAGTGATTTAAGGAGGAAAAACACCAGGCTCTAACTTGGTTTTAGTGCTGCTCAGCTTATGATGTTAACATGGTTCAACGATGCTGTAACTTGACAGAATAATATCTAGCATGAATCTTTACATCATTCAAACAAAAAATTGGATTTAAAGAAGAAAAAAAAAGTAGAAAGTTCCCATTTCTCACATACCGAAGAAGCCAAATCATCCGCTTTTAGTGTCTTAGCAAGCCCAAAATCCCCTATATAATTGTCAGGAGATTACAGACAAAATTCAGGATGAAAACATCATGATCTATCCCTAAATAAGTAGATGAACTCACCAAGGCGAACATCTTGATCCTTGGTAAGAAAGATATTGGAACACTACAAGCAGAGTTGAAAAAAGTAATTTAATTCATTTTCAAATTGAACAGAGAAAAGAAGCAGCTACCATATAAATATGTCTCTTAAGTAATACCTTTAGGTCGCGATGTAAAACAAAATTTGAATGCAGGTATTCCACTGCCAAAAGTAATTGAGTAAACCACTTGCAGAGTTTCTAGGCAATGCCAAAGACATCCAACGTCAGCAACTAAAATTAACGAAAATATGTGAATTACGAAAACCGAATATATTTGTGGCAAAATACCTCCTCAGGAAAGTAAATCCCATTTGACTTTTTCATCAATGCAGCCCTGTTAAACACAACAAAATAGTAAGTAATCAGGCATACATTACTAGAACTTCACACGACACTAGTGGGAGTTCACACTTCAAAGATATTACTCACATGTCTCCACCTTCACAATAACCAGTAACAATGCAAACATAGCAACCCTGCAACACAACCAAAATATCCTTAGCCGGAAAATAAAAGTCATAATATAACAATTGAAACGGTGTGATGTGTCTCACCTTCTCAACCCAAGCCTCTTTGAATTCCACAATGTAAGGGTGCTGAATTCGAGCAATAAGCGCCATCTTCAATTCGCAAAAACAGTCAACAAAGGTCAAATCTCAGAGTACTTCGCAAATCAACAAACAGGTAACCAAAATCCTACCTCCTGATGAGCAGATCTTCTGCATCGTTCAGTCTGCCGCGCGAGCCTGATTTTCTTCAACACGTACCTGCAATCCATGGACCAAACGAAGCCTCAGTTCTCAAAATTCAAACGAACACAATCCAGTCACACATTCAGTCAAACGCAAAAATCAAGACGAAAAAACAGCGCGCACTTCTTCTTCTCCGCTTTGTGGTTCACCAGAATCGCGGCGCCAAACGCTCCGCGACCGATCTGCTCCATGATCTCGTAGTGATCCATCCTCGACTCCATCGCGCTCCCGATCCAATTGCGATAAACCGGTTACGCTCAGAACGAAATCCACCCTCCGAACTCTGGCGACGGCGCCTAAACCGTTTCTACATTGCTTCCGCAACGGAACCACGTGCGACGCTATCCTTCTCCGCTTATGACCATCCCTAACGTGTCTCCGCAATCAATGCAATAGTGCTTCCCCCACACTCACTTCTCTCTCACACTCTCACAACGCTGTAATGATAACAATAATGCGAATTACACAGCGCAATTATCTTGCGCAGAAACTGCAATGATGAGGTTACTTTTTTCTTGTGCCGAAAATGAAAACGAAGAACAGGAAGAATAAGAAGAAAGAAAAACTACACACACACACTCTCTCTCTCTAAGATGACGCGTCTAGAGAGAGAAAGAAAGAGCACACATACGCCGACAGTCACAGCTGGTCTACCACACCAACTTCTCCCCCTTGATTTTTGCTCTTTACTTGTATATAATAATGTAGTATATGCGTATTTATTGAGAGGATGAAGTGATGGATTATTTTTCTTAATTTTTTGAAATCAGGCTAAAAACCCACAATTACGTAAAGAATTAGATTAATTTCACTCTTAGGTTTCGTTAACTTCAAAAATCAGTATCCATTACAGTGGAGTGTGTCGCCATCGTGGGGGAAGAACTAGTTATCCGTTGCTAATTAACAAAACAGAAGACGCCAATTATGTGTAGAAAGTAGAACTCACAGTAGCAGTCAGAATCTAGAATTGCAGGGTTGCAATAGTACCCCAAAGGAAATTTTTAGTTCGCTTAAAGGACAAAAAAAATACCCTTACTTTTAATATGATTTTGGAGTAATTTTTATTAACATCAATAAAGTTATTTCAGATAATACTTTTTTACTAGATAAGAGCATAAGTTATTTTTCAGTATCAGTGAATTATTTACTGTATTTTAAAAGAAATTAATTGATGATTATGAAAGAAATTATAGTAAGTGTCGAAGTATACATCAAAACGAAACTTAAGTATTCTAATAAATAAATTAATTAATATATATATATATATATATATATATATATATATTTAAATACCAAGTCCAATAAGATAATTCTATAGTTAATACCAACTCGAAATATTGTCCTCTTCAAAATTTAGTGTTCTATCTTATTCATGAAAAATGTATCAGATAAGGGAAAGAAAAAAAAGTTTTAAATATTAACTCCTAAATAATAAGAAATTATTATATAAACATCTCTATGACGTGAACCAATAGAAATAATATTTGTAATATTTTTTGTAAGTAGGAATGAACCTTTGTTATGACTTGGAGCTACGGGTCTTCCAACATTTTGTCATATTTATTTTGTTTATATATTTTAAAATTATATTTATATATTATTTATACAAATTTTAGATTTTTTTTTTTTAAATTAGTTGTATTTATCTGGATTTTTTCCTTTTTTTATTTATTTAGTTTCTCTCTCTTCCCTCTCCTTTGTAGTTTCTTTTTCTTTAAATTCTTTTTTTTTTCTTTCTTTTCGTTTCTCTTATGGTGTTAAAGTAGGATTGACTTGTCAGTCTGGTCCCCAGTGTAAGGCCCGCTTGATTCTGTCTCTTTTATTTTAAGGGTTGCCCCAATCTTATAGGCCTAAAGGCTGGCCCAAAGAGGAAGGAAGGGTCAGACTTAACCTACCAACCCTAACCTTGTGTTCATTTTTGGTAACACAGAACTTTCACAATCCTTAGAGCGGTTGTTGTTTTTCCTATGTTAGGGTTTACTCCTAACCTTGAACCAGTGAGCTCAATTACGTTTCCTAGCCTCATGTAAGTGCTCTACACCTCAAGTCTTGTTTTCCTTCCGCTTTTATGTTTGTACTTCCAGTAGGGGTTCGTCGTAGGCTTATGTATATTCTTCCGCATCTGTCCCGCAGCTCAGTAATCTGCCTTTGGAGTTTCGCGTTCCGCTGTTGGAGACGCACCCCGCTTTTATCCCTTTTCCAGGTACACGAAGTTAGGGTTTCGAGTTATATTGTTTGTGGACTGTTCTTGAGATTGTTTGTTGTTTGTATGGATAAATCACTGTTTTGATGTGTGGAGTTCTTTGCATGATTTGTTGGTTTGGAAAAACACATTTGTTGCAGGCGAATCAGAGCGAGAACTGTTAATCTCGCCCAGGCGAGTCGGGCTCACCTAAGCGAGTCTGACGAAGGCTCGCCCAGACCTTTTGCGCGAGTTGTCACCTAGGCGGGTGGACCTGATTTTTTAGCGAGGGTCTATCTCGCTCAGGCGAGGTGAGCTCGCCTAAGCGAGCTGGCGTATTTGTTTATGTCCGTGTTATCGAACTCTCGCCTAGGCGAAGGAGAATTCGCCTGAGCGAGACCCATTGGCCTGAGCGACGAGTTTGGGCGAGGGTATGCGCTGGTTGAGTGGTTACTCCTTTTCTCTTTTGTGTTTGGTATGAAATTGATGGAATTATTATATAATGGCATGTAGGATATAATATGAATGTGTGAGAGGGTGTATGAATTTATGAATGACAAACTTGAATAAATCCTTGGCATGAAATGAGCATGATATGGTTGGTATTAAAGAGACATGATAACGAGATGAGTTGGGAATCCTTATGCATGGATGGTTTATGATGAGTGGAAATGAGTTGGGCCTGGAACATGAAAGGCGTTGGTTTTAAAGGTTGGGATGACGAACGTATACATGCATGATGAATGTTATTTGGCTGTGTGATTATGTTTGGTCGGT
>Ga0214542_1006372_pt1 | contig 21593 bp, 19 predicted proteins | sample CNSS1metaG_FD_160096 | JGI IMG/M metagenome (GOLD analysis project Ga0214542, IMG submission 160096) | Root nodule microbial communities from cowpea collected in UCLA plant growth center, Los Angeles, California, USA - CNSS1 | ecosystem: Host-associated > Plants > Roots > Nodule | place: USA...
TATACATCAAACCATATATAGATAGTGACGTTTATGGTATGCTTGTTGTCAAATGATGGAATCAAAATAAGAATATTTGGCACGTGACAGTTGAGGTTTATTATTTGATTATTTTTCAGGAATCAATGACTTGTTGATCAAAACACTAATTAAAGAATTTTCATCATGTTGAACGTCATTTTATATTTATTTTTATAATTATTTGGACTTGAGTTAGTTTAAAATTTATTTAAAATTTATGACAGTGATGTATTTTATTTTATTTTATTTGAATTTATGATTAAATATTTATTTTTTAAATAATTTTGTAAATACCCGTGGGTACCCGTGGATATCCACGGGTATGAAAAAAATAGACGGGTACCCGCATAACGGATACCCGACGGATATGGGTACGGGTACGGGGCAAATATTTATCTAGCGGGTAGGGTACAGGTACCCGTACCCTACCTGCCCTGTTGACATCCCTAGTTTATACTTTAATTATATCTCATGTGACATTACCAAATGAATTTTGTAAATTTTTCTTTGTTTTGTTTTTTCATGTAGACATAGTTAATTTTGATAAACTTACCAATTAAAATAAACTTATAATTGAAGAAAGTAAATTGAGCAAAGGAGGTAGCTGCAAATTTATCTTGTGCACCTCAATTTTTTCATAGGTGTTGTCATCTAACATTGGTATACATTGAGGAGCATAAGTTGGTTTTAATTCTAGAGAAGTTGAATTCATTTTCTTTTTCTTCTCCTTCTATTATAAGGGTTGTTGTTATTGATAAGTTGATAAATTTTTTTCAAAATCTTTATGCTATATATAATAAAAACTTTTATCCAAAATGCAAACTATATTAACAGCTTTTTCTGTTATGCAGAGGTTCAGTGGTGGCTTTACATTTTTATATCTCTAACATGCACTCTCACATAAGTGAGCCCTTTGAGTTTCAATCATTGACAATGAATAGGCCTGTCTTGTGCTGAAATTCAATTTTATTTCAAAGAACAGGGTTTTTAAGAATTAGATCTAGACCCACTTGGTTAGAAAGTCTTATGATCTGCCATGAACTGGCTATCCTAAAACAAAGTGTTAAGTGAAGCTACATACATGATTTTGTGCTTGTTACGTGTTTAAAATCATGATTAGTTTTAATTCTTAGTTACTTCTGACAGGAAGAAATGCAGTGGATTGCATGGAAGAGGCTTTTATCTTTTGAAAAGTAAGTAGCATATGTTTTTCTTTTTTTCTTTTCCAGTAATTGGATAGTATTACATGAACATTTTCACTGATAAATTTTTATTAGACCTTTGCTACTTGATATTTGATCAAACTGATGAAGCAATTTAAGCAAAGTATTGGATTTATCTAGGGTTTAGGGTTTCTTTTGCAGCAATCTGCTTTTGTTAAAGAACAAGCAATGACAACTCTCTCCCTAATGATGTACAAAAGCATTTGCATTCAAGACTAGAGTGCGTACAATTTGCATAAGATGTCTATTCTTTCTCTTTGCAATGCCAATATATTGTGGTGGTTGAGGACAAGTGGATTGATGTAAAATACCCAATGTGGATAAGAAGAAAGAAAGCTCAACGGAAAAGAATATTTTTTAGCATTGTCACTTCAAAAGGCTTCAACTATATTGCCAAATATAGTAGTCCATGGGGTCACTTTTTCATCATAGTTAGTTGGTGCGAAACAGAGATGGCAGAAAAAGTAGAGGCACAACTCGCATCCGAAAAGGAAGGTGCGGTGTAGGAGAAGAAAACCCTAGTTTGCAGAGGCAGCAGTGCAGGAAAAGAAAACCTTGCTGTGCAAGGGCAATAGTGTAGGAAAAAGGTCCTAGTTGTAGGGCATGGGAGATTTGTTCTCTCTTTTCTGTCTTCTGTCTTCTGTTGGGTTAAAAGCCTAAATGATAACTTTGTTAAAAATTGGGCCATAACTAGCCCAATAAAAACATTATATTTTAAACTAATACCCTAATACCCTAATACCCACGAGTCTCTCCTTCTTCAGTCCCATTGTCGTTTGCATTGATGTTGCTGCTTGACGCTGCTCACTGTCGCTCGTGCTACTATATTGTTCTCTGTTTCCAATTGTCGCCATTGATGCTTTTCCTGGCACTACTGCTGCCGTTGCCTCATCTTGACATTGGCTCATCCTGCCAGTGCCGTTGCAACCAATTGCAAGTTTGTTTCTTTTTTCCAATTTTATTTGTTAAGCGCCAGTTTCTTCTTTTTTCCAATTATATTTTGAAAAATATACCTATTTTCCAACAACAATAATGACCAATAACCTGGACACTTCACTAACATCGCACATAAATAACCTAGATTGGAAACATTGTTACCTGGTGTTGTGGTTGGCAACACATAACAAGGCGAGTTTTTAATGGCATTAGCTTTTGATTAGGTTTAGGTGTTATTTAAATAGAGTTCATTCACCCAAGAAGGTGAACATGTAGTGCAATGAATAATTTAGAAAAGACATTGATTTCTCATGATTTTACGAATTTGTTTGACAATCCTGGTGATGTTAGTGTATAATATCATGGGATCTTACTATTTTACGAGTTAAATATCTATTTTAACTATAATGCTCATGATGTACTTGTGTTTAGACAAATATTATGCCAAAGACCAGGAAAGGCTCTGATGTCATGCCTAAGATGATAAAGCTTAGCTTGTTAAGTGGGGCTTGTAGCATGGTCTTGTATGTTAAGTGCATGTTTGTGTTCTATTGTCATGTTCAAAAGTTTTAAATGCACTTGTTATAAAATAAAAGATGTAAAACCATTCTCTAGACTCCATATAGGATTTAAATGTTATAAGCTTCTAGGTGGTTGTCATCTTTGGCCATACTCATCATTTTGAAATGATGGTAGCATGGATCTAGTGCTTTCGGTCATTATGTCTTCATATCCTTATCCTATTATATGTTATGATGTTTTGTTTGTATTTTGTATCTAACTTAATCATTATTTTATTTTAGAGGAAATCCACAGAGAATAGATACTGCCTCCTCCAACAAACGAATTATATTTACTTATGAGCAGGTATTAGGAAATATATTTATTGGTTTCTAATTCCTTATCCCTTTAATATTTATATTTTATCATTAATGTGGAGAAACACATAGTTTGTTTTACTTGATAAAAATAACAAGAGAAAATATATTTTAGAGAGCTTGTACAAAGTCTCTCTTATGTTCTTGTATTTATATTGAAATTGTTTATTACTCTGAGATACAATGAAAGTGAGAAAAGAGTAGTAAACAAGTAAAGACACCTCTAGGACCTTAGGTAGATATAAGTACAATTAAAAGCAACTTCTTAATAAGCCTATTTTGAACCTCTTTTAACAATCCCCCTTAATATGAACATAAAGATCGAAGGTGCCAAACCTCGAATGAATAAAATCAATCGAAGGTTGTCTCAAGATCTTGTTAACATCAACAAGTTGATCATTGGATCGGACAAACTTTGGACAAATTTGCTTGAGTCATAACTTTTGTTGAAAATGATGGTCAATTCTGTGTTTAGTCTTCTCATGCAATACATGATTGGAAGCAATGTGGTAAGTTGCTCGATTATCCCAATACATCATTTGTTGGATGTTACAAAATTTAAGTTCTTGGAGGAATTGTTTTACCTACACAAGTTCCTTTACACTAGTTCAGTTGTTCTCATACACCTCAGCAAAATGGTAAAGCAAATAGAAATAATAGATACTTAGTTGATGCCTTTCATTCTACTTGTACATCATGGGGTGATGCCTTTCGTACATGTTATCTTTTCATGTGGGCCTCAATTGGATTAGATGCATAACAACTAGCCAAGCTCACAACAAACCCAATGTTCAGCCTAGTGCGAGTTAGGTAGATTAACTTCCCAAATGGGCTTTAATGTCTATATTTATTAGTTGGTGGACTTTCTTTTTCCCATCTAGGCTTTGATATGTATCTTTATTAATATAGTGAAATAGGTTTGAGATTAATCTCCCTCTTTTGTAAAAATACACATAGGGTAATAAAGGAGACATGGGCTAAGCCCAATACACAGAATAAAGAATAAAAACAAAGAAACTGAAGATACAAGATAAAGATGAGATATCTAAGATATCTAACAATATATCTAACAATATGTATCTTTATTAGTGTGAGCTAGGTAGATGTTTTAACTAAGTCTCTTTCTTCGACATGTTTTGTTCTTCTTTATGGAAAACTCAATGTGAAGAATTTTTCTTCTGAAAAATATTCCCATTGAGTTTCAAGGGGGTCTCTTAGTAAAATATAGTTGAATTGTATAAGGCCTATTTTAGTAAATTGATATGTAGTAAGTTCAACCAGGGCTATTTTACTAAACTTTTTCATAGAAAATGTTAAGGAAAAATGAAACTACTTTTTCCATGCTTAAAATTAAGATATGAATGAGTTAAATATAAGATTTTGGAGAAGCTAATGTGGAATATCTTGTTGCGTTTATTTGTTCCATTGTGTATGAAATATCTAACTAAATTGCTATTTTATTATCTAGTGTTTGATGTATATGTACCATTATCCTGACATATGGTATGACTATGCTACATGGCATGCAACAAGTGGTTCCATAGATGCTGCAATCAAAGTATTTCAAAGGGCTTTGAAGGCTCTCCCTGGTTTGTACTGTTTTCTTTCACTAGCTATGCTGAATTTTTTGATGTACATGAATGAATATTATATTTTGTGTTCACGACATTCTTGATTTTTCTTTCGTTGGAAAATAGTAATTGTAAGCCTTGATACAATTATGATAAAGAAATTTGTCATCTATAGTGTTAGATATTAGATATTGTTATATGTAATGCCATTTGGATTAATCATGAAATGGGTCTAGCCTTGCAAAGATTTAGTAGGTTGTCTAAATTATTAGGTTTTTCTTGTGAGTCGTGTCAATTAGAAAAACACAGTTGTAGTTCCTTCCCTGGAAGTGTCTCACAACGTACTTCGTCTCCTTTTGTATTAGTTTATTATGACATTTGGGGACCATGTTGTGTTATCTCAAATTTAGGCTTTCAATATTTTGTCACTTTTATTGATGATTATTTGAGATGTACTTGGTTGATTTTAATGTAAAATCGCGCTCACAGTGGTTGTTGCTAGCCGCCCTCATAGTCGTTGGCACTTGCAACACTTGCAGTCAATGGGTGTTGGTATTGTTTATCAATAATTTTACATTTATAATCCATTAATTTGATAGATGGGTGTTGGAGAAGTCATAAATTACTTAACTCAGTGGTTAGAGTATTGCTTTTATACGGCGGGAGTCATTGGTTGAAATCCAATAGTAGGTAAGGTATAGTTATAACTTATTAGATACAATTGATTGTGGTATCTAATAAGCTTTTCTACTTACTTTTTTCTTTATACTGTTTCTTTTTTCTTTTTATTGTTTTCGGATATTGGGACACATCAATTTCAACTTGTTATGAAATAACATTGATAGCCTCTTCTCGTCTTCTAGCTTGTCTCAGAGCTAGATTTGCCTCAATTGTTTGTCTCTTGCCTTCAGCCTTATCCAAATTAGTTTATGCTATTTCAAGGGTTTGTTGTGCTTGATACATAGCCTCTGTTTCTTTTTGCAATATCACCATGTAAAAATGCATTTTTAATATCTAGCTGTTGAAGCGGCCAATGATGAATAACAACCATAGCCAGAAAGAGACGAACAAAAGTTATTTTGGCCATAGGAGAAAAGGTGTCCCCATAATCTAGACAAAAAATCTGTGTATATCCTTTGGCGACCAAGCGAGCTTTTAGCCGATCAATATGACTATCAGGTCCAATTTTCACTGTATAAACCCAATGACAACCAACAATTTGTTTGTTAGGAGGTAAAGAAACAAGTTCCCAAGTGCCATTAGAATGTAAGGCTGCCATCTCCTCTACCATTGCCTGACGCCAGTCAGGGTCAGCCATGGCTTCACTTGTAGTCTTAGGAATAGGTAGTCTTAGGAATAGACACAAAATCCAAGAAGAAACAAAGGAGAAATAGGATGGAGACAAACTATCATAATTAATGGTAAAAGGATAGAGAGGGTTAGGATTACGATAGGAACGAATATCTTTTCGCATCGTAATAGGGAGTTCAAGTGCAAGAGGCATGGGCGGAGAGACATTTGGAGCAGGTGATGCTTGAGGATTAGTAAAGTGAGTCACAATTGGAGTTTGAACCTGTCTGTTGTATTGAAGCAAAGGACGTTGAGGAGAAGCAATTACCTGAGCCGAAACAAGCGAGACTTCTGAAGGTTCTACTATAAGATTGACATCCAACATAGTGGAAGTGTAGTTAGGGGTAGTCTAAAAAAACGTGACATCAGCAGAAACTATATATCATTGGAGTTCATGAGAAAAACAACGATATCCCTTTTGAAGGCGTGAGTAACCAAGGAAAATACATTTGAGAGATTTGACGGAAAGTTTATCTTTACCTGAAGTAAGGTCATGGACAAAGCATGTGCAACCAAAGACACTAAGAAGAATGAAGTAAAGATCTTGGGTTGGATATAAGAGAGTGTGAGGAACCTGATTATTAAGGATGGAGGAAGGCATGTGGTTGATCAAATAACATGCTGTTAGAATGGCATCTCCCCAGAATCGAAGAGGAATATGGTGGTGAAGGGTACCGAAAGTTTCAACCATGTGTCGATTCTTTCTTTCGGCGACGCCATTTTGTTGTGGTGTGTGAGAGCAAGATTTTTGATGGAGGATACCCTGTGTACTAAGGAAAGACTAAAATTGGGAAGACATATATTCATGAGCATTGTCAATGCGTAAAATTTTATTAGATATACCAAATTGATTTTGAATTTAAGTCCAGAAACCTTGGAATATAGAAAAAACATTAGAACAATTTTTCATCAAGAATAACCAAGTACATCGGGAGAAATCATCAATGAAAGTAACAAAGTAATAAAAACCCAATGTAGAACAGACACGACTAGGACCCCAAATATAGTGAACTAAGGCAAAAGGTGACAAAGCACTTTTATTAACTCGAGTACCATAGGTATGATGAGTGTGTTTTCCAAACTGACAAGACTCGCATTGAAAAGACGAACTGTGAGAAAGACTAGGAAGCGTGAGACACATTTTGGTAGGATTACGATGACCTAAGCATTGATGCTTAAGAGCTTGAAACGCAGTGGAGATACAAGCAACCGATTGTGATAGATAGTATAATCCTCGAGACTCATGTTCTGCTCCAATTGTCTGTCTGGTACGTCGATCTTGAACAAGAACAAAATTATTAGGAAAAAGAATAGAGTAGTTTTGGGTGCGAGTGAGCTTGCTTATGGAGATTAAATTAAAAGGACAACCGAGTATATAAAGCACATAATCTGGGGTAAGATTAGAAGAAGGGCATGTATGACCAATGCCATGAACTCTTATTTGTGAGCCATTTACCATGGTAACAGAGGCTAAAGAATCGAAATAAGTTAGTTGAGAGAAAAAGGACTTGTTACTAGACATATGATCAGAGGCACCTAAGTCAAGAATCCAAGGTCCAAAGGAGGACTTAGAAATACATGCTACAAGATTAGCAAATTGAGCAACAACGACGACATGCTGTATAGGCTGCGGGGGCTGCCTTGTATTGGAGAAACTCATTATCGGCATCAACTGAAATTGAAACTTCATTAGATGGTTTTGGAGAATTGCCTTTGGACGACATTCTGCCTCAGTATGGCCATACCGTTGATAAAAATTGCAACGAGGGCGTTTACCACGATATCCACCAAGAGTTAAGTGTGAGCTTTCGGAAGCCATAGGAAAAGAACCTGAAATTGGCTAAAAAGGGGGTGCCTGGGTGTGAGGAAGAAAACAGAGGGCGTGTCAGCAAGTGGGCCGTGCTGGAATAATGAGCTAAACGCAAGTGGAGATAGGTGCGTGAGACCAACGTGCCGGAAAGAGACCGTGCGTGTAGTGTCTGACGAAACGAATAACGAAGGGTGGTGGTTGCCAGAAGAAGACAGTTCTGATCGCAGTGGGCACCGAAGGAAAAAGATCGGTGAGAGAGCAAAGGGGCACACAATAGCTGTGGGTACTGTTGACCTGAAAAAAAAAATTAAAAAGAAATTCAAGATGGAAACCTTAAACTATTGATACCATATAGAATTGTATATATTATGAATTATGAATGTATTGTGTGTCTAATGCTATTTATACTATTGAATAGAATCAATTACAATAAAGACACCTAATAATTAGAAATCAATCATGCTAATTTATGAGATTATGTAACAGTTGATTTCTCATAAATCTATAACAATTGAGTATATTCTAACATAGTCATTTGTATATTGAAATACATTAACTGGTCTCTTGGAGAATGCTTGCTATCACAATAACAATACTAAAGTTGTCTGTTATTTAATGTTGATTGAGCAAGATTTCCTTTTGATAAAAGATTCTCTTCTTGATATTGTGTGTTCATTGGTGCTAACTTGATCTCTTGGAATAGTAAGAAACAAAATGTTGTTGCAATATCTAGTGCAGAAGAAGAATATAGAACTATGGCCTTACACAATTACTTGAGGAATTACAATTTTGGAGATGTCACTCAAATAAAACTTAAATGTGACAATCATATTGTTTTTTATATTAGGTCTAATCTTGTTTTTCAGGAAAGCATCAAACCCATTGAGATTGATTTCCATTAATTTGAGAAAAGATTATATCAAAGACAACAAGACTGAATTTGTTATTCAAATGATTAATTAGCAGATATTTTTACTTTGTACGAGGATCTAGAATTGATTATATTTGTAGCTAACTTTGTATATACAATATATATGCATTAGCTTGAGGGGAGTGTTAAATATTATTAGATGTTAGATTTAAGGCCATTTGTAATAATCATTAAATGGGCTTAGCCCATATTTTCTATATATTGTTTATTATAAATACATTACCCGTGTATTTAACACATGGGATTCAACCTGTGTCTCTCTTTCATTTCAACATACAGTATGGAATTCCATGATTACCAATGAGATTCGGATTTCTTTTTTCCAGATAGATATTCTTTGATTTTGAACACTTGTGTTAACTTATCTGATCTGTGGGAAAATTAAGGCTTATATGTTTCTTTTTGGTACTGTGACTCTTAATTATGCATGAAAATGCCTTGTCATTTCATTTTTTAACAGATTCAGAAATGCTGCGATATGCTTGTGCAGAGCTTGAGGAGTCTCGTGGAGCAATTCAGGTATTGTAAATGTGTTGCAAAACGTACAGTGATTAATGTCATTGTGTATTACTGGAGGTTAGGTTATGCATTATTGAAAAGATTGAGTCATTGTACATAGTTTATTTTTTTTGTATCATTCTTGTAAATGTAAAATTTATTTTATTATTATTTTTCTTGGTTTTTAATCATTTAACAAAATTAATTTCCTTGTTTTTTTTTTGTCTTATGTCAGGCTGCAAAGAAAATATATGAAAGCCTTTTGGGAGATGGTGTCAATGCAACCTCACTTTCTCATATTCAGGTACGTGAAATAGTTTGCTAATGCTTTTAGGGCTCAATGGTAGTGTTGGATGCTTCGTACATGGATATATATGTTAATATATTTGTCATATGATATTAAGTTTTGAAAATCATTGAACAAGTCGTAAAGTAGGTCTGCTTGAGATTGTCAGGAATTTACACTTGTCTATACAATTTTTTTTCTGTTGCATTTTATGGTGGTGGATTCTACTTCTACACACATTCTGCCTTAGTATGGCCATAACGTAGAAAAAAATTGCAATGGGGTCGTTTATCACGATATACACAACCACTTGAGAGTGAGCTTTTGGAAGCGATGGGACAAGTACTTGAAATGGGCTAAAACGAGGGGCCTAGGTGTGAGGAAGGAGATAGAGGGTGAGCCGGCAAGTGGGTTGTGCCGGAATAGTGAGCAAGATGCAAACGGAGACAGGTGCGTGAGACAGACACATCGGGAAGAAACCATGTGGGAGGGCGTGGCGGATCAAAAAGATGAACGAAGTGTGGCTGTGGTCATCGGAGGGAGACAGTTCAGATTGTAGTGGGCACCGGAGGAAAAAAGAAGCTTGATGACAGAGCAAAGGGACGTACAATGGCCGCGGGTACTGTTCACCCGAAAAAAAAAAAGGAAAAAAAAGAAATTTAATATCGAAACCTTAAACTACTAATATTATATAGGATTGTATATGTTCTGAATGTATTGTGTGTATAATGCAGAGCACACAATATGTATTTATACTATTAAATAGAATCAATTACAATAAAGGTACATAATAATATGGAATCAATCACACTAATTTACGAGATTATGTAATGGTTGATTTCCTAGAAATCTGTAACCGTTAATTATATTCTAACATCTTGCAACAAATGTGACCTCTTTTTCATGCTACAGTTCATGCGTTTTCTTAGAAGGACTGAAGGTGTTGAAGCTGCTAGGAAGTACTTTCTAGATGCACGAAAATCCCCAACCTGTACTTATCATGTTTATGTTGCTTATGCTACAATGGCATTTTGTCTTGACAAAGATCCAAAGGTTCGTACTGTTCCCTTTTAACCTGTACTTATCATGTTTATGTTCGACCAATGTATTTTAGACATTTGTTACAATTATTTATTCACCTACAAACTTTTTTGATACTAATGATTCTGCTGCATGTGTGCTTGGAAATGTTCTTGGTGTTTGGAATGGTTGAATATGTTGATATACATAAATGGATGTGCAAGCGGTTGTAAGTATACTTAATTTTAGTTAACAAAATGCCTTTTGTTGTTAGTGTGATTGGTTCTCAAAATGAAGTAGTTATCTTACAATAAGGAAAATGGCCAAGGATTCCCTTTCTTGCCCATTCTTTCCATTGAGATTTAACACAATAACAGAGGTATATTTTAAGTTTTTACTTCTATCTAGCGAATAAATTGGCTCAATACTTTATGGATACGCTCAAGTTTGTCATTAATTTTATATCAATTGTTTCCTAATTATGTCTTGAATTGATTTTGCAATACATCAGTCGAGGATGAGACAATGAAATTTGAATTATGATAAAAGATCATTGGTGATAGGCTATTTGTTGCTTCCTGATTTTTCTCCCTGATTGTGGCAGATTTGGTTTCTTCTTTGATACTAATTTTGTTCATAAATAAGGAACTGTATCATGAAAATAGAATTGGAGAAATTCAATATTTCTTGTTTGTTCTGATAAGTAACAATAAATATTATTGCTTTATCCGTTTATCCACGCAGATGGCTCATAATGTTTTTGAAGCTGGACTAAAGCGCTTTATGCATGAACCTTTTTATATTCTCGAGTGAGTTCTACCTCATAACTCTTATATCTCTAATGCTTCCTTGCTATGTGGTTGCACACCTATATTTGCTTGATTCTTTTTCTCAATTTTTCAGTCTTTAAGTTGGAATAATAGCGAGTCAATCCCACTCTACTAGTTTTGATGTTGTTCTCGCGGTTGTTTTGGAAATTGTACCTATGAGCTGTTTACTTATTAACATTAATTACCTAGTTATTCCTAATTTAATTTTCTTGTATAAATGACAAGAATCAGTTGAGAGATAATCAATCTCTTAAGTTCTTTTTTCTCAAATTTTCATCCTTAAGTTAGAATTAGAGCGAGTCAATCCCACTGTTCTAGTTTTGATGTTGTTCATCGCCGTCCACCGTTATCCTTGGCTGCCTCTGTCGTTCGCTGCTGTCCATCACTGGCCACCCTTTTTGTCATTGGAACAACTGCACGTCTTCTCTGCAACGCTCGCTAGATCTCCTCGTTCTTGTTTTGACCCTTGTTTCTCTAGTTTCAACTTTGGTTGAAAGGCTCCTCTCTCCATTTCTCTTTGTCATACTCTTCCTCCATCATTATTTGTTGTCTCTTATAGTTGGCATTGATTGTGGAGTGTAGAGTGTTGTAATTCTTATTGTTGGTGAAGCAATATATTTAAGAAGTTTTAAATTTTATTCCTATTAGTTTTCACTTTGTATATTGGTTGTATCTTAGTTTTATTACTAGCATATCAATTCCCCAATGTTAGGGATTTGTTTCCTAGACTAGACTTTGCTTGTTTCCGAAAATGTCCAATCACTGTGTATGTGTGTCTATATATATATAAAATAAGGTTGAGCCACGTTTTTCTAATGAAGATTATCAATAATATCTCATATTAAACTCTGACAGCCAAGCATAGCCTTTCACTAGTTTGTCAAAAGCTTGCATATCTCAATTTTTGGAATGTCGAAGTCCATGGATAATAGAGTTAGGTGCTTCGGATCGGTCTCTTCTTTTTTTTTTTTTTTGTTCAAAAGGATCTGAATCAAGATGCTACTTAGTCTTAAGGAGTGATAATGCCAAATAATATTTTTCTTCGGCTTTTCGCACTCTTTTAAACTCACTTGGCATTTTACCACAGTCCATCTATCCTCATACACCTCAGAAAAATGGTATATCAGAGAGTAAGAATAGACACTTAGTTGAAATCATAAATGAGTTTACGTTCCTTATCAGTCAAACGTTTATGCTCTGATAATGGGAGGTAATATGTCAATCATGACATGTCTAAATTCCTTTCCGAAAATGTTATTGTTCATGAGTTTACTTGTGTGCATACACCCCAACAAAGTGACATTGCTGAAAGAAAAAATAGGCATCTTCTTGAGGTGACACGAACACTTCTTTTCCAAATGAATGTACCTAAATCTTATTGGGGAGAGGCTGTGTTCACTGCGGCCTATCTTATTAATAGACTATCCTCTCGAGTCCTAGATGGTAAGAGTTCTATTGAGTTCATATCTTCCTTCTTTCCATCTGTTTCTTTTCTCTCTAATTTTCATTGTCGAGTGTTTGTCGATATTCATAGTCAATTCCGTGGAAAGTTCGATCATAAAGGTGTTAAATGTACATTCATTGGCTATGGATCTAATAAAAAGGGATATTGTTGGTATCATCCTCCGAGTAAAAAGTTTTTTACCTCCAAGGATGTCACTTTTGATGAAAATAAATCTTTTTATGAACGTCCTCAGCTTTAGAGGGAGAGTTCTTTTGAAGTCGAGTCTTCTGAATCTTTTAAGTCATATTTAAACCCTTTCATAGAAGAACCATCTCATACTATGCTTGGTACTCCTGACACATCTGGTATGGATGTCTCTGAAGTAGCTCCTAACAAGGGCATCTTTTTTCCCGAATTGGGGTCAGCTCTAGAAATTAGCTATGATTCTAAAGCTCTGCTTCTAACAAGGGCAACTTTGTTCCTGAGTCAGAGTCAACTCCTCAAATTAGTCGTCTAGAGAATTTCTTCCATATGAAATACCATATTCGATAAAAGCAACCTAGTGAAATTCCTTGAATATTAATTGTGAATCTGACCTTGATGACTTGCCCATTGCCTTGAGAAAAGGAACTCGGTCTTGTACCAAGTATCCTATTTCTCATTTTGTGACTACTAAAAGCCTATCTGTGCAACACCAAAGTTTCCTCTCTGCCATTGATGCGATTAGAGTCCTTACTTCAGTTGAAGAAGCATTGAAGGATGAGAATTGGGTTCAAAAGTCATGAATGAAGAGATGAGTTCCTTAGAAAAGAACTAAACATGGGAAATTGTTAATAGGCCATGGGATAAAAAGGCAGTAGGATGCAAATGGGTGTATAATGTAAAGTATAAATCCGATGGCACATTAGAATGTTACAAAGCAAGGTTAGTTGCCAAAGGATTTACTCAAATTTATGGTGTTGATTATGAGCATAAATGGAAGTGTATGCTGATGTAGATTAAGCAGGGTTTGTCACAGATAGGAAATCTACCATAGGATATTGCATTTTCTTGGGTTGAAATTTTGTGACTTGGAGAAGTAAGAAACAAAATGTTGTTGCAAGTTCTAGTGCATAGGCTGAGTTCCAAGCTATAACACAAGGGGTGTGTGAATTGTTATGGCCAAGAATTATTCTAAATGATCTTAAAGTAGCATGTGAAGAACCTATGATTCTTTATTGTGATAATAAGTCAACTATTACCATTGCTCACAATCCAGTTCAGCATGAAAGGACCAAACACATAGAGATAGACCGACACTTTATTAAAGAGAAACTGGATAGTGGCCTTATCACTACTTCTTACGTCTCGTCTGGGCTTCAGATAGCATATGTGTTTACAAAAGGTCTTCCCACTGAGCAGTTTCATGATCTCACATCCAAGTTGGGAATGATAGATATCCATTCCCTAGCTTGAGGGGGAGTGTTGTAACTAGGATATTAAATGCATTACTAGAAGTTGGTAGAATATTAAATGTATTATTAGAAGTTAATAGAACTTGTAAGTAGATTCTAGAGATCTCTTGATTTTAGTGTTAGAGTTCTCTATATATAGGGACTAATGTATTGTTTCAAATGAATTAATTTAATAACAATCTTCTTTCTTTTATATTAATTCTTTCTAGTAATCCAAATAAACGATTAATGGAAAATCAAGGTGAACCTATCTCTGTGATGCTGAGTAGGCAAGATCTCATTGATAGAAGTTCCATTACAAGTTACCTCTTGTTAGAGGTTGCTTTGGGTTTTCTTGACCAATGTTTGACTTGTGTTAGTTAGGTTTTTTAATTGATGTCAGTGGTACTTTTTCTCAACCAATGTAAGTCAAGCAAGGTTTTTCATTCTTGGTTGTTAAGGTTTACTTTTTAGTTGACGGATTAATTTTTGTTGATGTAGGCCAGTGCTAATTCTTGATTATTGTTAGTCAGAATCTTCTTGGCTAATGTCTAGTGTTTTATTTGATGGATTTCATTCATGCTTTTGTTTATTTGTTGATATCTATCATCACTATTCTTGTTGTCAATGTTTGTAGGCATTTTCTCAATCAAGGTCATTAGTGTTATTATTTCTCCGAAGTCGCCTAGGATTTTAGTTTTGTATTGGATGGAGAAATTTCCATGTTTGAATAGAATTGTTGGTGACCAATGTAGGAGAACTTTTCAGCTGATATGGGTCAAAAAGGTTGGCCAAAAATGTAATCTTGACCAATGATGTTGGATAAATAACCTGACGAGTTCAGCAAAATATTTCCACACATTCACACCAATAAAAACTCTTCCTACATTCCGTTCTGCTTATCCTCGTGACTAGTTGTTATGGATTCTTTGCTATGTGTCCCGTGCCTCTAACCAATGTTTTGACCTTAATTCCATTCGTGCGTGACAAAATTGCAAAGTTCAAGCACAATACTTATGTAAATGAATGTTTGGGTATTAGATAGTTTGTGACACAGATAACTCCAATGCCTTCCTCCATGTTATCCATCTAAATTGTATATGGGTGTGACATCCTCATTTTTTATTAATGATAATTCCATTCTTACCCAAAATAATATTTTCTATTTTCACTATATATCAGATATGCTGATTTCTTGATACGAATGAATGATGACCAAAATATACGAGCTTTATTTGAGAGGGCGTTAAGTTCACTTCCACCAGAAGAGTCAGTTGAGGTACGCCTTGCTTCCTATTCTCTAGTTCTTTGAAAAAAAGATTTGTTGGAACCTCACTAGAAGTTTAGTTAATAACATGTAGGTTTTATTTCTGCTTAAATCAGGTACATGATACTAGATTTTAGTTCATTAGGGAATAATATATTAAAATAGATATGTATGTGATACCAATATATTCTTCACTTTTGTTTCTCTTAGCAGGTTTCCTTTGGCTTCCCACACTTTTGTATTTCTTTTCCCTTTAATAATATTTCTAAGAATGCAGCGTATGATGGATACAAGTTGTTGAATCACCAAGAAAGACGCATCTAACGGTCCACAGATCAAGTTTGGTTATGGATATATACAAAAGATGAGCACGCAAATATTTTAGGAATGAGGCCATTTGAGATCTTAAATGAGGGAAATAAATTTTACTGTTTCAAGGGAACTTGTGTTCTCTAGTATATGTGTGGGAAGTCTATTTATCAAATATGCAGCAGTGAGGACAGATTCTCCCCAATAACTTTTTGGAACTTTTCCTTGAAAGAGAAGTGCTCGGGTAGTGTTAAACAGGTGCCTATTTTTCCTATCTACCACTCTGTTCTGTTGGGGAGTATGGACACATGCAGTGGCAGGAATTAATCCCTTTGGACTGAATAAGCAAACATAGTTTGGTTGAAATAATCCCTAGTGAGGACAAATGAGTCTATGAATAAGACCATGTTCAGTTAGAAAGGAAGTAAAGGAGCGGTATTCACCACCCCTATCAGACTGAATGCTTTTAATTTTGGCATTTAACTGCAACTCAATCATTTTCTTAAAAGTTTGAAAAACAGACAAAGTCTCAAACTTAGTTTTAAGTGCAAATATCTAAGTGTATCTAGAAAACGCAACAACAAAAGAAACATAGTATTTATGGCCTGCATGAGAAGAAACATGTGCAGGTCCCCACAAATCTGTGAGGATAAATTCTAAAGGAGAGTACACAAAATTAGAATAATAAGCAACTAGTCTGAGACTTTCCAACACAACATGAATGTACACAAACCAGATTTATTTTTTGGACTAGACATGGAAATATGGCACTGTTTGAAAACTATTTGCATTACATGATGACTAGGATGTCCTAATCTGTTATGCCACAACTGGGCATTATTATTTACAAGGCTATACTTATTTAAATTGCTAGACACAATATGAAGTCCAAAAGAAGGAGAAGTAGAATTGTCAGGAGGAGACAACAACTGAACATGTTGGAAATCATACAAACCATCAGCACCAACCACACCATGAAGGAGAACTTTATTTGTCCCCCAAAGTTTGATGTCATTTGTTAGAATGAAACTCGAAAAACATAGAATTATCCTTTGCAAACTGACTTACCCTCAATACATTTTTTGTAATAGATGGAACATACAACGAACGATTTAACCATAATAAAACATGAGAGTTAGAAGGACAAACAAAAGAAGATGAACCAACACTAGTAATGCTTAGACATGCACCATTCCCAATGAAAATTTGATCTGGTCCATCAAATTGTTGATGTTATTTAATATTGAGCGAGTTTCACTAGTTATATGAAAACTAGCAACAGAATCAAGTATCCAGGAGGATTTGCCATTACCTTGAGTAACGGACTACACCATCATAGGACTAGGTTGAGTAGGTGGAGTACTGGTAGTAGAATGAAGATTGGGATTCACCCAAGTGTTGGAAGGCTTAGAAGTACCAGCTGAATAAGGAATTGATTTTTGTGTAGAAGGATCAAGAAAGTACAATGACTCATGAGGTTGATAGGACATATCTGCTCGAAAGTGATAATCATTTGATGTATGACTAAATTTTAGACAAATTTGGCACTGGAAGTTGGCAAACTTGCCAGGTCCTTTGGCAGGACCATTGCCATTTTGAGCAGAACCGCGAGAGCTTCCATTTTGAGCACCTCAAGCATAGGATCCTTGAGTAAAATTTAGTGAGGGTGTAACTAAAGCCTAGTTCTCTTGTTCACATCGATGAAGCCTGAGTGCATGCCCGTACAAAAGTGCTTCAATCGCAACGATAGAAGGTCGTTTCTTACTCTCAATCACAGATACCACAGAGGCATAATCAGATGGAAGACCTTCCAAAATAGAATCCACATGGTCTTCATGTCTGACTGGAACACCAACATCGACCAGTTCATCAACATAATTTTTTATTTTTAGTAAGTACACTTCCATAGATTTAGATTGATGTTTGACAACTCTCATCACAGTACGAAGCTAACGAGAACAAGACTTGGTGTGAAGACTTATATATTCATGGATCCTTTCCCAAACTTCATATGAATGAGAACATCCAAGAACACGAGACGGAATTGACTTGGAGAGAGTAGACTGAACCCACACAAGCAGAGTATGATCATGAACCTCCCAGGCCTCGTAGTCTGAATTGACAATATCACTTGCACGATCAAGTTCAGTGAGATAGCGAGGTCGAGCAATTGGACTAACGACAAACCGTTGCAACTTATATGATTTAATCACTGGTTCAACATACTAGCGCCAATGTTAATAGTTAGAGTCATCTAATTTCTCAGCAATAGACGTAAGAAAATAATTAATGTCCATAGAACAAGTTGAACAACAAGATTCACAAAATAACACCGAACAAACTTCGAAAACAGAACTGGACTTTGATGCAATCACAAATGACGAGCCGAAAACAGAGATGCCTACCGTAGACGGAGTTGCACAACGAGAAACACGAAAGACTACTAAAAACCACTGTGCGAGCGTCGAAACCAAAGGCGTGCACTGAATCGCAAGAGCAAGCACAATCGCTTACCGAGAACGATGGAAAACTACGGATAAAACGTCTGAAATAGAGGCGTGCACCAAGTCGCGAGAGCGAGGACGAGTGTGCAAGGAGAACGAGAAAGCAACAACATATCGACGAAATAGCCGAGAGATGAGAGTGAATAGAATCAAACTTCGACTTCGAGAATAAAGGAAAACACCGATTAAACTCCAAATCAATAAGATCGGAGTTCAATCAGACGAGCAAGACAGTCAATCGCACAAGGCAATGCGGACAAAGAGGAAAGACGAAAGCGGAAGCACAAGAAGGAGTGGATCAGATCTGTGAAAAAAAGCTCATGATACCATCTTAGATTTATGAAAGAGAGAGAAAAGAGAGAATAAAGTGAACAAATGGAACAAATTTTATTAACGTGTCAACACTTTAAGTGTGTGATACAATATTGTATTTATAGAGAACTACACATGTGGACAGCTGTATACAGAAATTGACAGTTGTACACTAACACCATCAACATGGCTAAACTTTCCAAACCAGGTCCTAGGAGATTGTTTTAGGCCATATAGGGATTTGTGAAGACGACATACCATCCCAGAAGACTCCCCCTGAGCAACAAACCCAGGAGGTTGCTCCATATAGATTTCTTCTTGCAAATCACCATTGAGGAAAGCATTTTTAACATCTAGTTGATAAAGAGGCCATTGTTGAAGAGCAACCATGGCGATAAATAAACGAACAGAAGCCATATTTGCCACGAGGGAAAAGGTATCTCCATAATCCAACTCAAAAATTTGAGTATAGCCTTTGGTCACAAGACGAGCATTGAGGCGATCAATAGTACCATGAGGTCCAACTTTGATAGTAATCACCCACCTGTAACCAACAATAGATTTTCCAGACGGTAGCGGGACCAGTTCCCAAGTTTCACTGTTATGAAGGGCACTTAGTTCATCTGTTATGGCTTGACGCCAACCAGGATAGGCTAAAGCTTCCCGAATAGTTTTTGGAATGGTCATAGAAGAAAGAGAGGAAAGACATGTATAAAAAAGGTAATGACAATCGATGATAACTCAAAGCAATATAATGGGGAGAGGGATTATGGGTAGAACGCATACTTTTTCGCAGGGCAATGGGAAGGTCAGACTCAGGTGTCAAAGCCGGAGGAGACAGAGTAGTTGGCACTTGATTGGAGTCACATGGTGGTGGTTGTGATTGGTTTCGGCGACTATAAAGCTGAAGAGGTGGTGGAGGAGAAGCTAACTGTGGAGCAAGAACCGATGGTGAAGAAGACACAGTAAGAGGGTCACAAATAATAGGAACATGAAAGGTACTAGGAGAGGTTTCAGGATTGGATGAAGTTAGAGGTGAAGATTGACTCTTAAAATAAAGGGAGAACTCATCAAAGGTGACATCTGCAGACACAAAATAATGGTTAAGAAAAGGAGAAAAACATTTGTATCCTTTTTGTGATCTTGTAAACCCTAAGAAAACACAGTTATGTGATCTAGGAGAAAGCTTGTCAAGACCAGGACTGAAATTACGAACAAAACATGTAGACCCGAAAATTCTTAGAGGTAAGGGATGAAAAAGTTCATGAGGGAATAAAATGGAATGAGGTATGTTATTCTTTAGAACCGAAGAAGGCATACGATTAATGAGATAACAAGAAGTAAGAATAACATCAACCCAAAAATGTTCAGGAACCTCTCCATGAATTAAAAGAGTTAGTTGTTTCAATAAGATGTCTATTTTTACGTTTAGCTACACCATTTTTTTGAGGGGTATAAGCACAAGAAATTTTATGCAGAATACCGTGAGAACCCATAAATTGTTTAAAAGAATGAGAAAGATATTCAAAGGCCATTATCACTGCGCAAAACTCTAATAGAAACACCGAACTGAGTTTTAATTTTGTTGAGAATAAAGAAGATAGGGATTGAGATTAATCTCCCTTGTGTATAAACCACACATAGGGTAATCTATTTATAATAGAGAGGTACAAGTAAAAAGAGTAACTGAAAATAAAAAGATTAAATAGAAGATATTGTTTGATATTGTGGTTATCAATATCTAACAATATCTTAATAATATCAAACTATATCTAACAAATTTCATTAGAAAAAGATTGAAAGATATGGAATAATTTCGAACTATGTTTCATCAAAAATAACCAAGTACATCTGGAATAATCATTAATGAAAGTAACAAAGTATTGAAAACCTAAAGTAGACTTAACGCGGCTAGGACTCCAAATGTCACAGTGAACCAAGGCAAAAGGGGATAGGATACATGTTAAAGAAGAGAGAAAGAAGAGAGAGATACATATTTTTAAGATTCAAACGAAATCTATGAGCTAAAACCCAAAGGTAGGCTTACTAGAAAACCAATGAATAGTGTAGTACATTTTTAAATTGAAATGCATAATTTTTTTCCGATATTATTCCACATGTTTGATTCTATGTTAATTTTTGCTTATAGTTTCTGAACTCATTTAATAGGAGAATTCAAGAGATTGTTGTTTACTGGTTTTTAATTTATATTTAATTATTCTTATTGTAGGTCTGGAAAAAGTTCACCCAGTTTGAGCAAACCTATGGGGATCTTGCGAGCATGCTGAAGGTTTCTTCAAATATATCATTATATAGTATTCTCCTTGCCATCACAAATTTTTTCTTCAATGTCTGTCTCATGTGCATGATTAGTGTTGAAATAAAAGAAAGAAAAACATAACATAAATCCTTAATATGTATTGAGCACGTACGGTTATGCATTTATAAATAGATGGGAATAAGCATTTTACATGTAATAATTAGTGTTGAATATAATGAAAATAGGATTTGAAATTAATCTCCTATGTGTATAAACCACAAATAGGGTAATCTATTTATAATAGAGAGATGTACAATTAAAAAAAGTAACTAAAAATAAATAGAGTAAATAGAAGATATTGTTTGATGTTGTGATCAACAATATCTAACAATATCTTAACAATATCAAACAATATCTAACAATTAGGATTTTCCAATTGTTGCACTTGAGACTGAGACTTTAAAATATGAGTAGTGGACCACAGTACCACTCTCTTCCTCTTGTATTTATAGTGAAGCAAGCACGTACATATGAAAAGATATGAAAAGACTACTCTAAGATACTAGGCATGATTACATGCAATAGTAGATATGGCAGTAGGTAGTTTCCCACACTCAACACCCTACACATAGGGTTAATGATACAATAGGTATAGGTAATAATTCTAACACTCCCCCTCAAGCTGGAGCATACAAATTGTATGAACCAAG
>Ga0214542_1006373_pt1 | contig 21592 bp, 21 predicted proteins | sample CNSS1metaG_FD_160096 | JGI IMG/M metagenome (GOLD analysis project Ga0214542, IMG submission 160096) | Root nodule microbial communities from cowpea collected in UCLA plant growth center, Los Angeles, California, USA - CNSS1 | ecosystem: Host-associated > Plants > Roots > Nodule | place: USA...
ATTTATTTATTTTACGCATATATGTTTAATAGAGTTTGTTATTTTGTAGTCTTTAGTTTTCTTTTAATATATTCCGAGCAAAGTTCTATTTTTGTTTTGATTAAGAATTTCTTTTAAGAAATTTTTTGAGACTAGTTTGGAACAAGAGAGGAAGAGTACTCTAGAAAATAAAGATGGCCTAACCAAAGCTAAGGGTAATATCCTTAGAAATGATGGAATAAGAGCTCAATAAAAGGAGGCGCAAATCCTTCCCCAAACCAAGTCAAGCTCCATCTACAAAGGATTCAAGAATTTGTGGTCAAATTCGCTCCAAGGAGGGGAGGATGATGAAGGATTGATCCCAACCAAGGATGGAGGCACATGCTTAAGAAGACTAAGCATGTTTAGAAAGGAAGTTCACTAATCCTTCATCCCTTTCATTTGTGTTTGTTATTTTTGATTCCCAAAGTTCACTTAGTTGAATCAAGTTTGGTTGACTTGTTGACCTTTGACTAGGTTTGACTTGTTGACTATAGTTGACTTAACTTAAGCCAACATGCTAATCTATGTTTATTTGCTTTGTAGGTTAATTAGTAGTAAGAAAGCAATGCTAGGTGGCGCATGGTGATTGGGGAGCATAAATGATGTGGAGGAGAGAGTAAAGCAAAAGGCATAAAGCATAAAGTAAAAGGCATGAAGAGAGTGTACCTATGTACCTTTGGTCTCCTTTGTTTTTATCACCCTTTGGCCACTTTTTGGAGACATATGAGACACATTCTTTGTCTCCTTTTGTGCTAGAACGAAATTAGCCTTGCACACACCATAGTTGGCTCTTTTGTCTCTCATTTTTATAACCTAATTTGACCTAGTTTCTAGAAGCTAGGGTTAGGTTTTTGTAGCGACATCCTTAGGTATCTTTTATTTTCTTAGAGGCCCTAAACTCTTCTATATAAGGGGTGCTCCTAGACATGTAAAAGGGTTGAACATTTTGAAGTAAAAACACTCTTGTGTCTCAACCATTTGTGAGAGTTTCCTCCCTTGGGAGTGAAACTTTTAAGCCTTATCTTGCATAGCAAGTGGCGGCACACATCCACTCATCTTCAAGGTTGCCATGGCTTCCAGTCTAGCCTTGTAGTGGCGTGCTTCTCACATTTTTATCATTTCTTTCCTTTCCATTTTATGTTTTCTTCTTCCTTTAATTGTTCTTGGTTTTCTATGATTTATGTGCTTTCCATTTCCTCTTAATTTTTAATCAATTCATCATCTTCTTCTCTTGAGCTTTGTGAAAGGAACCTTCACATATAGATAGCTTGCTATCTTATTGTCCAGTGGGGATTTCACTTAGGTTTCTTAATCAACTCACATCATATTCAATAATCTTAAAAGAAAACAAGATAATCCTTCATCAGAAATTAGAGTCCATGGATGAAAGGTTGCGAGTTGATCAAAGATACATAAGTATTGAGTAAGAGTGGTATGAAAATAAGCAAATATTGTCTGATATGTTGAGGGATGCAAGTAAGAACAACTTCATAGAATTACTTTTAACTGTTAATACCACCCTTCAACCCCATCAAAGATTTCCTGAAAATCCAGATTTTAATGCACTTCGTCATGAAATCAAAGATGTGCTTCTGAAGTTGGCCATCAGAGCTAAACAAATGTCTGAAGATTTGAGTAAGCTAATGAATGATGCAGTGAGAAAGGTCACTTTGGAAGATATGATGAAAATGATGATTGAAATGATGAAGATGAATCAGACAGATCAGAAAGAGATGATGAATGTCGCCACACAAAGCTTGCAGAGTCAGTCTGAAAAACCAATAGCGGAATCACATCACATTGATATATCTACTGATGGATATAATGTTTTTCATAGTAATATGTCTACTGATGGACATATTAAGGATGTTGCTAAAGTTGATGAAGAAATTAAAGATTCTCACACAAACATATCTACTGATGGATATGTTGATGATGCTCAATGTGAATATAAAGTTGCACCCGTTGATGAGGATATAAGTACAAATGATCATTTTCAAGAGCAAAGTTATGAGGATAATAAAATAGAGGAACCAAATGCAGTTGAAGAGAAAATAATATTCGAAGATGTAGTTGAAGCATCTACTATTGTAACTGATTTGGTTAATGATGAAGCAGCAGAGTCAACAACACCAGGTGAAAATTTTTGCTCAGAATATGAGATTATGAGGATTACTGATGATCCGCTTAACCATCCCAATGCACCTGATGATGCTCAGGTTGAGTTGAAACCACACACTCCACACATCAAGTTTGTTGATGTGAATGATGCAAATAAGTTTTCAGTGGTTATCTTTGTTGACATGGGTGCAAAAAAAGAAGAAAGGTTGCTACAACAGGTAAAAAGCTTAGATTCAAATTCTTTTGAAATCATTGTTGATAGAAAAGTTAATTTGCATGCATGTTTGTTTTTTGTTTTTGTTTTTAATTTTAAAAATATTAAAAAAATTTTAAAAATATGTGTTTTTGTTTTCTTTAATAAAATTGTACAAGCTGACTTGTACTTTATAAAATTAAAGAAAATAAATTTTGACATATGGCCAGATTGAGCCAATAGTCACAAGATTTTTTGTTTCCTCCCCAAAATAAGTCCATTAAGGAATTTTTTTTTTAAATAAGTGTGGGGGAGATAAACTGTAGGTAGGATTTTTTCTTTTTTGTGTTTTTTAATTTTTGTTTTTGTTTTCATTTAAAAAGAAATTGTGCTTTCTTTTTGAGAAAATTGTGAAAGTATTAACTTTTTACTGAGTGAAACTTTTAAACAATATGTCTCATAAGAAATGCACAAAAATATTTCCCTGCTTTCAATAAAACATATTGACATTAGATTTTTAGGATTTGATTTAATAATTGGGATGATCATAATTCTGGAAAAAAAATAAAAGTCATGTTGATATGAGTTGGATTTTTTCTATGATTTGCTAAATAAGTTGATTTGAGAATTTCTTGATTAAATCTTCTGTGAAAGAATTTGACCTTGTGAGTCTTGAGCCTTAATGCAACAGATGGACCACCATGTGCCATTCTTATTTTTTCTTGAGTGACTTGCTCATGTTTGTTTATACTCAGAAATTTAGCTTGATTCTTTTGTTTTGCATCTTAGGTGAATATACATGATTTGATATTGTTCCTGCAGAGAACAAACAAGATAAGTTAGGCACAAGCGTCACCTTACCTATGTAGTCCGTTATCTCTTCAGTTGGCCTCTTCCCGGTTGGTACATGTCAGCTTGGACCTAGGAAGGGTTACCTGCAGAAGGGACTCCGACGCTCAAGTGAGTCAAAGCTCTCAAAAGGTCAAATCAGGTGATCAATGGAGTAATGAATGCGTACCTTAATTACTGGGGTCCACGCGTATTTATAGAGTATTAATTATGTTTGGTTACGACATGGGTTGGGCCCTAGTTTGGGCTATAGGTGGGCCTGGACCTTGGCTCAGGCCCTTAGTTCGATTATTGTGGGCTTATTGGATGTCAGGGGGGCTTTCATTTCGCTAAGTCTCTAGGAACGGTTTGATCCAGTTACTTCTCCAGTTGGCTGATGTCGTCTTTGCCTGTGCACTGTCCTAGGTTGGCCGTTTTGTTATGAGTTTAAGTCTATGCCGGCCTGAGTCGTGTACTTGGGTTGTTTCCGACATATACGTAAGGATCGTTATTTATATGGTTAAGTAGGCCAAGTATGGTATAGTTATGTTGGCCGGGTACGGTACAGATATGATTGAGGCATTTATTGTTTTTAGCTACTTGGCCAAATAAGCCGCCTTGATATTAATCCATTGGTAGCCCCTTTGAGCTTTAAACCTTTTTTTCTTGTTTTAAGCCTATTGCATAACCTTGAAAAGAAAAAGACCATATTCTACCTTATGAAGAAAGAGGAGCTAGTGGGTTGTGTCAGGAATGGTTGAGGAATAAAGTGTGTGGGTGAGTACCTCACCCACAAATTAATAAAAATGGCAAAAGGAAAAATTGTTGATGAAAAAGTGTTGAAATAATTGCTTTCTAAAAAAAAAAGAGAGCAACAAAGCAATAAACGAAAAAGAGTTGTTTTTGAAATTATGCTTCATTATTCTTTCTATATTTTAATTTCAAAAACCCAAAAATCTTAAAATTTTCCCTACCTTTGCCTTGGGCCCATTATAACCTGTGAAAAGTCCTCATGATCTTTGAATGCATATTTTCTGAAAGTTTGTGAATATTAGAGTCTTATTAAGTATCATGAGAGTTTACTTACATGGGTATTTTGAGTGAAAAAACAAGCTAAAACACTTAAGCAAATTTTGGTGAGAAAATACACATTTAACTTGAGTGCTTTCTTTCATAATTGATTGTCTTGTGAATTCAAAAGATTAACTCATGTGTGAAAAAGTGATTTTTCCAGAACTTGCTAATTTCAACCTTATTTAAAGGTGTTTTGTAATTTCAATCAATTTATTTTTCTACCTTTAAATAAGCTTAATCTTAACTTCAGCTGCATCAACAAACGTTAAAATATCTAAAAATAATTTATGCAGCTAAAAATCACTTTTTAAGACATTTTTATCACACAAGTTCAAATAGCCTAATTATCAGAATTGTTAATTAAATCACTCTTCAAGCACATAAATTCAATTAAATACCCAGAATTAAACACTGAATGAGGGAAAAAAATATGCACTCATCACTTACGTTACCGATTCAGACCGGCTAAACTTGAATGATTTTGCGTGTAGATATGGTGATCGTTTATTATTATTTTGTTAAGTTGGCCCGGTGTGGTACAATAATAGATTCATTTTTGAAAGTGATAAAAGGAAAACTATTTGTGTAGATGAAAACAAGACAAACTCAACTTTTTTACATATTGTGAAACATAATACTAATGATCATATCGTTCAAGTAGACGAGTCTTTTCTTAATGTTAAAAAAATTAAAGGTGATAAATTTTGTATTAATTCTTTGGAAAGATTTTCATATTTAATTTAAAAGAAAAAGCTGAAAATTTTAGTTCTGATTTAGTTATTAATGAGTTCAAGAATTTGAAATAACAATACTTTATATATGTGTGATTTGTTTTCTAGTTACACTTATACCAAGTTATGTATTAATTTTTATTGTATTAGTGAAAATAATTAAAAATATAAATTTTTAGTATTTTGACTCGCTGAAATTTATTGGCCAAGATCCGTCACTATCACACGATTTAAAATTTGAAAAATTTGATGAATCATGATGATGAATAGTGTAAAATGCGATGAAATTGAAAATAATAATGCTAAATCCGATGAAATTGAAAATAACAATGCTAAAAGTCGCAAAATTTTAACTTAGGTGTAAAAGTTTGATGATAAAATTCGTTAAAATTAAAGCTTTGATGATAAAATATACAATTAATCCAAGAAAATAAAATATATTTGGCCCAACTTGACAAGCATGTCGGTCTTCACCCATGCCACATCACACGATTTAAAATTTGACAAACTTGTAATAAAAATGTAAAATGCGACGAAATTGAAAACTATAATGCTAAAATTCAAAAAAAATTAACTTTGGTGTAAAAGTGTGCAAAAGTGCAAAATTTAAGTGATAAATTTAGAAATTAAATCAAACAATAAATATGCACTCATCATCACTACCAATAAATTTTCCTAGTTTTTCAATTATTTTTTACTTTTTCTTTTCTTAATGTTCATAGATAAAATTTATGGGACTTGAAGAAAATAATTGTTTTAAAAGTACAACACGCAACCATTAATCGTTTTAAATTCAACAAATAAATATGGCTTCATTCTTCCCGCCATTTCAGTCATCAACTGTTAACTAATATTTTTTCATTTTTTCAAGAAAGAATACTAACCCAACAAAGAGGGAAAAGAGAAGCAGCAAAGAGACCTTGAACGATCATCAATGGCTGTCAAAGTTTATATTGTGTATGATTGCCTTAGCGTTTGTTGTTTTCATCAATTGATTCTTTATGCATGTGTGTGTTTTAACTTTTAATTATAACTAGTTAATCTTTACCCGTACCTGTTCAAAATGCATGAAGAATCATGATGATGAATAGTGCTCCATACGAAATATTGGAGTATTTCAAATTTTGAGGTATTTGAAATTTGAAGTTTTTCAAATTTCAATGTTCTTGGAAATATTGGAGTCTGAATTGGAAAATTAAGATGGATTCTTGCACTGACTCTGTTTTTCCCTCTGTTCTGTAACGATACAATGGGTAGTTTGATCCCTGGGGATGCTGAGAAATTTTCTCTATAACTCATGATGCTGGAATCTTATGCTTTTTTTATTTGCCCAACTTAAGCACGCTTCAAAATTGTTATCTGGGTTTTAATTGGTTATATATGGTAAGCATATGCGTTTGTATGAGAGTGTGTATTCATTCCCGTGCAAGACTTGCTGCAATAGAATTGGTATAATTGATAAGAAGACTCATTTTGTAGGTTTAGTTCATCGAAATTCCAAAATGATGCTTACATGTAATCTGATGAAGCTCCAAACGCATGAAATGAGGGAGATGGGGAGCTTTTTGAGATATGTAGCGCGGAAGCAGATTTGGAAGAGGATTATGTTCGGTGTGGTGAAGAGATTTGGTGGTGGAAGATGCCTAAGAAGGTAAGGCCAATCATAGAGGAAGGGTGGATAAAGGAGATCTTAAGGAAGCTCTAGTGAAGTTGACTCTCATGAATAGAGTAATCTCAACAGCAATTCACTAAATTCAAGAGTGACTTTTACCATGGGGAGGCCTTCTTTTATAGGAGAAGAAGTCTGCAAGAGCTTGGCCAAAGAAGGGAGGAAAGCATGTAATTTTCAGCACATTTGCTAACTTCCTCTCCATGATTCACGGATCACAAGTCACGTGGCAATTGAATTTGGGCCTTAATTGATCCAATTCATTAGTTAGGTGATTTTTATGATCCATTTTCATTTATGCCGCCACCTATGTTCTATGTTCATTGAAAGCTTGGCCAAATACATGGCCTAATTAAAAACTATGCTAATGGACTAAGAAAAAGTCCATCAAATCTTGCCCTCTTTGGTCCATGTGAAAAGGAGTTGAAGTCTTAGGTCCATTATTATCAGCATGCTCCCATCTTTTTTTTATTCTTCTTAAGATACCTCTAGTAACTGGACCTTTGGTAGGAGCTATGTCATCATAATGATATAAATATTCCGGGATATATTTGTTTGAAATCTGTTTCCCGTTTAGTGCACAAGCAATTGTTGGGTTGATGTTTTTCTGTGCCTTCCCTATATAATGGTCCCCTTGCAAGTGGAGAGTCCGTGGTCTTTACTTTTCCAATACATTTATGGCCTAAGTTTGCTATATATTTTAGCAAACATTTCTATCCTGTTTAATGATTCATAATAAAAAATTTATTGCCCTGATACTTGATGACATAAAAAAATTGTGACTGTGGAAAAACAAGGTGCAGTGATGACTTTATTTAACCTATGAGCAGGTACCTGAGACATTGTCAGCAGAGGAGCTTATTGATTTGAGAGCACCACCCAAGAGTGAAATACCAGTCATTAACCAAATTAAACTGCCTGAGGCAGATGGGTTTATCTTTGGCTTCCCAGCAAGGTTTGGATTGATGGCTTCTCAGTTTAAGGCTTTCCTTGATTCTACTCAATTTTTACGGAAAGCGCAAATGCTTGCACCGTAAGACCCCTCTTGACACCTCTATCTCATAGTTTCAGTATCAGTTCCGATGATGACAGATATATTCTAGCTTATAGAAAGACTCTTCTTTTTCTAAAAATGTGATGCCATTTTCACTCTTCTAACAACACTTCAAGAGGGTTAATTCATTGGATATTCTGTAATATATGTCATGAATGATATATCTAGACTCACTTGTTGAACAAATATCTTATCATTCATTATGCACTATAATGCGACAAGACAAATTGTGCATTCTATGACATGCTTACTGCTATCACTCAGCTGGCTCATCATGGAAGGATATTTGTTCCAATAGGTTACACATTCGATCTTGGCATGTTTGAGATGAGCGAGCTGAAAGGTTGAAGTCCTTATGGTGCAGGTACTTACACTGGTCATGGCTCTAGAAACCCAACTGGGCTTGAGTTACAGTAAGCGTTCCACCAAGGGAAACATATTGCCAACATTGCAAAGCAGCTCAAGGACGATATTCACCCAATTTTTAATCTAGATAATAGAGGATATTGAGTTATATTCTCTCTGCCTGCAATTTTATTTTTCAGTACATATTTGCAAATGTGAAGTTTAGTCTTTTCTTTCAATTTTAGGCTTAAAAAACACTTGTTTCCTCATGAATGTTAGAGCCAACAAATAAGCACATAATATGCATTAGACATAACAAGAATTTCATAATTTGAGGAAGTTATACTAGTCTACAATATCATACATATATTGTGAACAGAAAGCCACTCTATTTGTCCTACCGGATGAAAAGATACCTACTTAACAGAAAGAAAAACTAAATCAAAGTTATAGCCCCTATGCCAATAATTGGGATATGTATCATTTCAGATCTACTGATATGGTTATATATATTCTATTCAAACGTTTCCCAAAACCAAACGAAATGGGTGTATCAAATGGAAGAGGCAAAGCTAGGTTTATAGGAAAAGGACAAACCTACTATACCATGCAGCATAACCTTCATGTGATTCATTACACATATTAGTGACGTCACATAATTTTTGAACTTGATATTAACTCTCAGTTATAGTATGTCGTTTTCATTATATACCCATTAAAATTGCACCTTCTCCCTCATAATCTAGCAGATTCATTTTAGTTAATTATATCATCCATTCCTCTCTGCATAGGTTCTCATCACATGTTTTCTGTACCGGAAGTCGTTCTTAAACCTACAAATATAGCCATTGTCTAACTTTTATATACGACAATAAAAAAAAAAAAGAAAACTGTGGGAAAACTATGCACACACACCATCTATATATAATTGAAACAAATACTGATTAGACAGTCCATGCGACATAAGTAGGCAGCTGTCACAAAGAAGAGAAATATTCTGATACACATTGCTTTTTCTTTACCTTTGATATGAAAAAAAATCGAGTGTCATGTGATTCTCAAAGCTTTTTCGTATTCTTGTCCATTTTTTCCCTTCCTATCATTGGTTTGTGTCCAATTTTCTACTTCTAGCTTTGCGGCATCGTATTCTTCCGTTTCATAGCAAAAGTTGCCTACCCTCATATCTTTTCTCAACTAGCTAAACTAGCCACTCTCTTGAATTCCATCAGCAAATTTTTCTCATTTTTTCTTTTCTCTTTTTCGAGATTCCAATGACGCGGTCCTTTTCAAACATGATGAAGTAGACCAGACATACACATGACTAGCTCTGAAAACTTGGAATGGAATCTGCAGAAAAAGTTACTTGTGGCCTTGTAGTATAACTAGAGCATGTTTGGATTAGATTTTTTTTTCTAACACTTTAGTTTGATTGATAGAAAAGGAACTGATAGAATTACTGTTCAAGCATATTTTGGTTTCAAATAATAAAAATCATCTGTTTTCAAATAAATTTATACCACTTTTGTACTTTTTATAACATATCAACATTTTTGAGAAAATTCAAACAAAATATACCATAAAATCACTTTTCATCTAACGTATACAATCTTAAAGTTTATTCATATAATCAAGTATAGGAATAATTGATTATATCTTTTGTCAATTATTGAAATAATTTTTTGTCACCGTAGTTAGCAGATGAACTTATTGCTCTTACTACGCTCAAGTGCTTATATAAATGGCAAACATGATTAGAGTAGAGAAGTGGAAGTTAAGCAAATGTATGTGTCATGTCCTGCAATAGATGCCATAAAAAGTTGAGAAAAAGGATAGGAATTGTGGAATCTATAGAAAATTGATATAGGCCCAAATAATTTGAAGATTCTATTCCTCCTCTCTTTTGGTCCATGTACTCTGGTATCTACGAAATTCATTGATTAGCAATCATGTTTAAGCATTATGCGACAGAAATTATTGAAAACAATGAAATAATATCTTATAAAAGCTAAAGCACAAAACAGCTCCAAAATAATAAAATAAAAATACAATTATTATTTCTCATGAGTGGCATATTCATGAGAAAAGGTGCTACATACGAAAGAAGATGCCCTTCAAACGGTTAGAAAAACTATATTTAATTTACCAATTATTTTCAAAATAAATGTGCTCAATATACGGTTCATTATGCACCTTATTATATATAATTATTACTCTACTCTAATGCTATTGGAGAAGTATAAAGATGGTAACTTATTAAGAAAACAGTATTGCTGGTCCCCTCCCATATCTCTTATTCACTTCTAACTTCTTCCAATATACCTTTGTGCCAAATACTTTTTTCCACAAAAACAAGGGAATAGTAGATTCCTCTCATAATTATCTTATTTAAATTAAACTTTGGTTGATGATGAGATAACCCTTGAAAACATAGTTAAATCATGTGTGACAGTTTCTCTAGTGAAGACAAATTTTGGAAGAAAGTAATTAGACTTGAATATAGTGTGGAGCCCCATGACAACTAGCTTTGTTAACACAATAATGGCTAATGCTTAAGTACTTTATGTTTGAATTAGTTTATGTTCTGATCTTGCTAGAGAAGTTTGAGAGTGAGATTTGGTAAAAGTACTTTTGGAGATGAAGGGGCAATTTCCCCTAGCCCAAGACAAAATAGTTTATAATATTACTCTCTGGCCAATAGGCTCCAAGTCATAACTAGTGGCAAATGTTTGAAGATATGCCAATCTAGTAAGTTTATAATTCTAATATTCCGTTATTATAATATGCCTTTCTATTGTGCCCTTATGAAATTTGTTTCTATTATGTCTTAATTTTCCTAATATAATACAGTGAAAAGAAGAACAGTATTGGACCTTATCCCCAACAACCTCTTCCATACACTGTATTAGACCTTATTGCATGTTTAAGAAAAAAGAAAAGAAAAACCCTCTCCCTCAACGACCCATTAATAGTACAGATAACCCAGTTATTTATCAACCAAGAAATAGTTCAGTACAGGGGTTGGCTTATTTTATGGACATAATTATATTATTTTCATTTTTTAATATTTTAAAAAAATAATTACCCTTTTAAATAAATTTTGACAGGAATGAACTTAATTTACGTGTTTAGTAATTGATTATCCTTTAAGGAGGGATTGTTTTTATTATATTATCTCAAATTTAGTGTTTTTAAACATATACAACATTTAAATAAAGTTTAAGTTTACCTTGTTTCTGATTAATCATATAGTAAAACGTTATTTACTTTATGCTCAAACAAAAAGTAATACTGTCACATCTCACTAAATAGCTACTATTCATTAACCTTAAACCTAATCTAACTAACTAATAAATTATATATTTTTTGTTTCTTGCACAGTTTTTATTCTTCTTGTAGAAATAAGAAGTTGGAATAATGACGTATGCACACGTCATTCTAAATCTGGACCATCTCCAGAACTTTGTTGAAGATGAAAACATTTGTGGGTTTTCTCTTCTTTTTACATGTGCTTCCAATAGAAGCGCCTCTATGTGACCATTCATTACAAAGCACAAAAGCATGTGTGCAAAGCATCGCCAAAATATATATATATATGAAAAATGTGGACGTGTAATTTGAACTTAATTTTGAAACAAAAACTGAAAGGGTGGAGTGGGCCACCCTCTGACTTCCGCTTACATATATTCTAAAGAAATAAACAAATCAAAAGTGAGATTTCCAATCGAATGAGATATCCCACACTTACTCACTCTTCTATATTTCAATGATTCCATCAAATTTGTTTTTTCTTTTCCTTGAACTAAAGTAGTAGTCCCAGCTCTATGCACAAAATAACAAGAAGAAAAATTAACAAAGCTCCTTTATCTTCCTCTAATAACAATTTTCTATCTAAGCTTACACCACAAACTTCCCTATATTCCGCAACTTAATTCTTTGTCACTCGTAATCCCCCACCCCTTGTGTGCATACATAGTTCTTCAATTATTAATACAACTTATAACTATATATAAACATATTGTGCTCCAATAGTCCCAAAAATTGGCCAAATTACCTTGCCCCTCTTTCATCATTCGTCATGTAATTGGTCCACTGACCCTTTTGCTGAAGGTCATTTTTCCTCCACCCTCTATATCCTTTTATTAATATCTTCAATTTCCATAATCTCAGAAGAACTAATTAACTATAACTTTACATCTCTCTTTTCTTTCGTCTTATCATTCCCAATTTGGCCTGGTTTCTTGATAAGACATATTGTCCTAGTTGCTGAGGGTACTGCTTCCGTGCCACTTTTGCCACCCACTAATAAATTAGCTATCTGTAAGTTCCTCCAAATGTTGGTGTCCAATATTCAACTGTGGGTTCATGAGTCACTGGAAATGTACTAGAAACTGGCACCAAACATAGCCCCCGGCTTCTAAGATCTTGCTTTGGACCTTCAGATTCCTTCGATTTACCTGAACTCTGAATTGATCAAAGGACAAAAAAGACAACATTATCAACATAAGCCCTATCAAATTCAAACAAAATATCAGCTTTAACAACATTGTTGCTATAATAAAGAATAGATCCACTCATTTAAATTTCACGTAATCTTTTTATATTGAAAGTTTGAGTCTAACACACTGTAAAAATACTGCTATAAACTCTCTTTTTATAAAAAAGAAGTTATCCATTTATCTTCTTCAGAAAGTCAAAAGCGAAAGTATTTATTTTACTTTTACTTTTAATTTTTTAATTTATTTTTGTATCAATATATACATATACATTTGTAGAGAATTTTATATACACGGGATCTTAGTCGTCAATATAAGAATCATTAGAAGAATAGTATATTAAAATTCAACTCATGAAAGAAATAAAATTTCAAAGTAGCAATATGACGAAATAAATTTGACGTAAAAAGATTCAGTTTCATTTTGGAGATATTTTTAAGAAAAGGAAATATATAAATATACGTATATTACCTGCTGGTGCTGTATGGGAGCACCACTTTTCATATATGGCGTGCTTAAAACCTGAAAAAGGAGAAAATAAATAAGATTAAAATTTTCTAATTAAAACTATAATTTCAGAAAAATGATATATGCATATATTAATGTAGTTTTGATGGGACTTACGGAGACTTGTTCATGGAGGAATTTGATATATTCAATGGCTTCAGAAAGCACTGACGCTGTATCAGTCTGACACACAGACACACACAACATTTCAAACAGATTTTAAAACTTGAATTCAATAAACAATATTAGTACAATCACACTTGCCATCATCTTTTTCTGCTTTCTTATATATCATAAATACTCACAAGAAATCATGGTCATCCACAAAAGATATTAGAAAAGAATAGATGATTTTATCAGAAGCTCACCTTTCCGAAAGGTGAAACCAATTGTTGAAGTGCAGTGATTCTGTCCCCCATCTTCTCTTTTCTCACCTAAGAACAACAGAAGAGGTACACTACGGGTTCATATCCAATTTTTAAGGACTCCAAAATCGAAAAATATAAGCTAAAAGTATGTGATAAAGAATAAATAAAGAGAGAAAAATTAAAGATAAAAAGGTAAAAGCTAGCTAGCTTCCCTTCAACTTGAAAGTTTAGTTGCACTTATTGTACCTTAAAAGCTGGCAAAGGAGATGGGTTTTCGTTCCTGGGCCTTTTTGGTGCTGTTTCACTCCCACTTTTCTTCACGACACCCGAGTCCCTAACTTCAGATGTATTCTGCAAAACCATGGTCAACAAAATATTACACCTCAATTGCAGGAGTGGTTTATTTCAACCCTAAAATACAAACTTCATTATTTATTTGTTTAATATTTAACCCAGAAAAATACGACATTCTTTTCCAAATAATCTCTACGAAGAAAATTCTAATCCTTAATAAAAGTAAAACATGTCATAGTTTTCATGTATACATTATTGTAGTTAAGCGTAAAAAGACAGGAAAAATCTAAATAAGAGAATAATAAAACAAAAAGCTAAACAGATTTTTCGAGATTTAAAGTATATTAACGAATTATCATATATCATAGTGTTATGATCTACCAGGATCCGCGTAGTGGTGGGGATTTTAAACAGTTAGTATGAAGTTTTAAGTTTAAACTTAATTACTGTGATAACTTATTTGTATATCTGTGTAGCAAAAGTGAAATGAAATACCTTTGATTGAACATCGAAATTTGATGGCGAGAAGGGGGTTTGCAAAGAGGAGATGAAGCTGGATCGAGCATCCTTTATAGCAGGCTCAGAATTAGCGTTCCAAAAGGGAGCGTTGTTGGTGAAATGCAACTGGTTATTGGGTTGTTGTTTTGGTGGTGAAGCTCTTAAGAACTGAGGCACCTTTGACCAAGAAGGCACTAACTCAATATTTGAGCTTAATCCATAGCTGGTTGCTGAGTAAGGAAAATTCATGGAACGATTCTCATAAGAACCACTACCACCTTGGTGGGGTTGTTGGTTATTGCTCTCATGTCCCAAAAGTCCTTGCAATATTGAAGAAGGGTTACCGACATAATCCATCTGAAAAGTACAAGGCAAACCTTGGCTTGTGACAGTGCTGTCCCCAGAGCTATATTGAGGACTGAACTGTGTTTGGTCCAAGGAGAAACCCCTCTTCAGTTCATTGCTTGATGGCTCCGCAGAGAACAATTTTTCTGGCCTCCAATGAACTTGTTGATGATGAGACAACGCAATATTATTATTCCCACTTTCTTCATGAAACGTGGTGCCTGGTGAGCTCAAATTCTCTTGCAACATCGACCTGAAACTGCCTTCAGAACCCTTCTCACCTCGCCTACATCAAACATACACACAAAAGTTACAACTCAGCAAGGTTTTAGAAAAAAAGGGTTTGCAACCACGATTTCAGTCACAACATGAAGGTTTTTGCTCTCGCCATGTCTGCAATATGATATCACAATCATGGCTGCATCGGTCGCATTTTTCTACAAATTCACACAAAAGCAAAGATCGCATAGAAACCGAAGCAACTGCGACGGTGAACAAGACTACAATTTAAGACCTTTACTGCTGCTCTTTTTTTTTTCTTCAATGTTATTCCCTTCTGGTAGGGAAGAATGAAAGAAGGGAAAGAAAAATAGAAAACGAAAGATCCAATTACTTTTTTTTCTTTTTTTATTTTATTTTAGTTTTTGGGTACTACTTTTGAGTAGTATTGTTGTAGAAGTCTTTGTCTTGACACAGACTACACTTACAGCTGCAAAGATGCTTGATTCCAGTCCATGGCTTGGGATGAGAGGCCCAAGCCCATCATGTGCAAGTTGGGATGGTCATTGGTGGGATTTGTGGCTGATGAGTCATGATGTGGCTGAACTTGAAGTTGCTTCTGGTCATGGAAAACCACAGAGGAACCTCCTGAGGCAGAGTTATCCATAGGAGAAGACCTAGCCATATCTTGCTGCCAAGCATAGTTTCCCATGTTGGTGAGGCCAGAAGAAGAAGACTGCGTTTCACCACTCTCAAACCTAACGTGTCTTGCTGATTCCCACCAGTTTCCACTTGCTTGAAACTGATCTTCTGACATGGCTGAAACTTCTTCTGGTTCAGCCTTCACATAAACATGAAAGTATTTGATAACACTAAGGATGTTATGTATGTCAGTTTGTGTTATTAGAGTGTGAGAATCTTTGTGGAGCTGTGAATTGTGAAGAAGTGAGAGTAACAGAAATGAACGAATGGAAAAGGGTTCGAAAGTTTGAAGTATTTATATTGGGAAGTGAAGGAGAAAAAATGGGTTTGGTGAGAGTGAGAACAGTGACAAACTAAGAGGGATATGGTTGACGCTCTTTGACAATTCAGGCGGTGATTAGACAGTGGAATTAAATTAAAGCTCATTTTAAAATCAGAATTTGACTTATTCTTTATTATTATCATTATCATTGTGCGGAATTTATCATTTCTTTCACGTCTGCCTGCCGCCTAAAATACCGATTTTTCTTCTTCTGATTAGTAACCTCAGTAAATATTGTGGAATTAAACCAATTTTTAGATTCTTACGAGATTTCACCGTAACAATTCTTTTAAAGACTATTACAACAAAATATATCTTTTCTTATGATAAAAGTTTAAAAGTCTTCAAAATATGTATATAAAATTTTTATGGATAATTAATGGTCATGAACACATTGAAATTAGTGACAACAAAATTATATGAAAGAAAAACATATTGTAAGTGATAGTGAAATATACAAATATATACAAATATATACAAGTGCATCCGAGGGATTTCGCCGCCTTTTGCTTTCGGTTCCACACCCAAGACATATGTGAGAGTTACTACCTTGATTTTGGAGGGAATCAAGGCCTAATGGGTATCATGAATTTAAAATAAAAATACTGACCCAATAACAGCATGACACATAGCCATGATCCTTGTACACATATATGCATTAACCATAGGGTGCCACATCATCATCTTCAACCTTCTCCCAAATCAAAACCCTAACCACCATTCAAACCTAAATGCCGACAATGTGTCATCACCACCATATTTGACCACCGCATCACACCGGAACAGTTTCACGACACTTCCATTCATCTCGCCGACGAGATTGAACGACACACAAGAGGGTTTCATGAGAAGCACATACCTACAAGCGAGATTGAACAACGACAATGGAGGAGGCTTGTGCGACGACAGACGAGTGATGGAGCGACAAAGGAACCTCTGCGTGTTGCAACGAAACTCAAACAAATGAACAATGGTGTTCTGCAATGAAATGGGCGTTCGAAAATGGAAGAGAGAAAAATGGTCGCTACTCACGTAAAGAAGTCGAACAGTTGTTCGATTTCTTTTAAACCCTAATGTTCCTGCAGAGAACAAATAAGATATGTCAGACACAAGCGTTACCTTACTCCGGTCCGCAATCTCCTCAGTAGGTTTCCTCTCGGTCGATACATGTCGCCTGTAGATATCTCGGTGTGAACTGGTTTGGACCCGAGGGGGTTACCTGCAGAAGAGACTCCGATGCTCAAGTCAGCAAAATCTCTTAGAAAGTCAAATCTCGTAATTAGGAGAGTAATGAATGCGTACCTTTAATTGTTGGGGTCCATGCTTATTTATAGGCTTATTAATTATGTCCTGTCACGTCATGGGTTGGGCTCCTGTTTGGGCCATAGGTGGGCTTGGGTCATGGTCCAGGCTCCTTAATTCGAATATCGTGGGCCTCAAGGGCCTTAGTGGTAGTGTCCCGAATATGCTAAGTTATTGCTAAGTTAGTGTTTAATTATCCTCAGTTAGCGGCTTAGACGGTTACTTCTTTGGCGGTCTGGGCTGGGTACTTATCATTCATTCATACATGGTGATTATTATTTGCGTCCTTGGTGGTTACGTAGATGGGCTTTTTGGATATAACTTGGCTAGGACGGCTAGGTGTGGTACACCAGTCCCCCAGTCTTTGCCGGTATAGCTGTGACGGTAAAGGATGAGAAGTGTTGGTATGTGTGGCTAGGCTAGCTAAGTGTGGAGAACCAGTCCCCCAGCCTTTAACTGTGATGAACAGTGTTAAAGGTAAAATATGTGAAGAGGTGTGTGGCAGGTGAAGGGGTGTCAGAAGTCTAATCCAAAGGGGAGTTGCGCTGTCATTTCGGAGGGTTGTGACCTTTGGCGTGCATTGTGATGCTTCATATGGGTTGTGACTTTTGGCGGGAAGAAGTTGTGTCGTTTGGAGTCATCGCTTATAAATGCGAATTTCGTGAAAAGTTTGTTTTTGTTGGCTCATTTGTAAGGATTTTGAAATCAGAGATTTGCGTGTGTTGGAACTGTTCGACTAGTCCTTTGTATCTGTCGGCATCTTTCATTCAAGAAAGGTATGTCTAGTACTAGTGATAGTGTGTCGTTATTGTCGTCAAGTAGTGGGAGTATGCAGTCTAGAGGGAGTGCAGGTAGGCGTCTTGAGGAGGAAAGTGCTAGTCCAATGGCTGTGGTGGGCAGGATTCCGATGGATACGATAACCGAGGTGAGGGAAGATCCTCCCGAGGAGATAGCAGAAAGTAGCTGGCCGGCCAAAGCCGGTTATGACTGGGTTGTGGCTAATGTCCGAAACCAATCGTCGTTATTCTGGTGGTTTCGTCTATTGAACTCGTGGTTGAATTGTACTCTCGTTATTGCAAATGGCGTGGACCGTGGTATAGTGTCATTGGAGGGGGTGAGCGTTGTTGAACGCGTTTGTCATGGGAGCTGTCGACAGGTTTTTTTATATGTATATGTGTCATTTTTCCCAATTGCATGTTAGGCCTAGATGACTTTGCCATGGGGGTGCTCCGCTAGTTAAACGTGGCGCCTACTCAACTACATTTGAATAGTTGGGCGTATTTGCAGGCCTTTCATGTTCTATGCCAATCGTTGTATCTGCGGCCGTCTCCTCATGTATTTTTATACTTTTACGACATAAGGCCTCGAAAACTGACTACATGGCTATCCTTGGTGAGCAGGCCGAGTATTAGTAGGTTGGACGCATTTACACAATCGTTCAAGCACTTCAAGGATGGGTTTTCCAAGGTTGTAGTGAAGGAGGGAGGAAAATCGCATTTCCTTAATGTAGATGGGAGTACTAAATTCCCTTTTAGTTGAAAGGGTAGCCCCTCTAGGTATAAGGATATGAGTACTGATGAGTTGTCAGCGACGGATAGGGAGGTGGTGGAGGTGCTGATGAAGTTTACTGATAAACTGCCCACTAAGGGCTTAGTTAGGGTTTATAATTCGGTTCATCCGATTATTGATATTTAAGGTATCTGTTTGTGACTTAAACTGTCTCAATGTGTCTAAGTTAAACTATTCGAACTTTTGTGTATTCAATGCAGGACATATGGCTCAAGCTGGAAAGAAGAATTTAACTCTTTTTCAAGCGCTGAGGAAGGAGAAGGCGGTGAAAGCGAAAGTAGCCAGAAATACTGAGGTCCCAAATTTGCAAGAGTCATTGGTGGAGGTGGATGTACATGGCGGAACCAAAAGGAAAGCCAAATTGTCGGCCAGGCCTGGTAGAGGCAAAGATGTATAGAAGGTGAGGGCCGCCTTATTGGGGTAGGGTTTGTCCAGTGGTGCTAAGGGGCCGGAAGCTGGTCTGATTAAGTTACCGGAGACAACTGTTAGAAAAGATATTGAGATTAACATGTCGGAGATATTGATTAACTCTATTGATAATATGGAGCTGGACCACCTGGTGAGGACAATGGTGGAGTTTGGGAGCAAGGCGCTGATATTGAGTCGTTGGGTTGGGTCGCTGTATCGTAGGGAGGTGAAGGAAGGCAACCGAGAAAAACTGGAAGATCTACAAGGGAAAGTCGACAAGTTTGTAGAAGAAAGAGCTGCATGGGATTAGGAGAGGGAAAGGTGGGAAGAGGAGAAGAAGAGGTTGGGGACCTGGAAGGTTCGCTGTTTAGATTCAGAGACGAAGCTTAAGGGGAGAATAGCTAACCTTGAGGCGGACTATGACGAGTTGAAGGAAAAACATGAAGGTGTGGAGGTGGAGCTCGAAGACTTGAAAAGCTGCATTATTCAAGAGCACATTAATGGATTTCAGAAAGGGGTGAGGCAGGCAGCCTTCTCCTGCCAGGAGATTGATGTGGCTGATCCAAGATTTGAGGTGAAGAAAGATGTAGTGGACGACCAGCTCATTGTTGAATCCGAGAGCAGCCCTGGAGAGGAGGCGGAGAAGGCCATGTCAGATGAGGGGATGAATGCGGAAGCGACTGTGGAGGGTGAAGATGGCAAGGCGAATTAGGATATAGTTATATGATTGCTATTTGTTAAAAATTTTATGTTTGTAATAACCCGTACATTGTTTAATTTGCCGTTAATTCGTACACTATCTACTTTGTCGTTATTCTTGGTATGTTTTTTGTTGTGCGATGCCGATATGATGTGTTATAGTAGCGTGTCGAATGATGTTATCGTGAATATCTGTGTTAATTTCGAAAGTATTTTAAGTCAAGGGTGTTCGACCCAGGCCGCTTACTTGTGGTAAGGGTGGGGAACTAAAAACGTATTAACATCAAGTTAAGGGTGTTCGACCCAGGCCGCTTACTTGTGCTAAGAGTGGGGAACTAAAAACGAATAAACATCAAGTTAAGGGTGTTCGACCCAGGCCGCTTACTTGTGGTAAGGGTGGAGAACTAAAAGCGTATTAACATCAAGTTAAGGGTGTTCGACCCAGGCCACTTACTTGTAGTAAGGGTGGGGAACTAAGTGTATACCCAGGGTTACAAGTATTCGGTACAATACATGTCTTTAACTGAAATAAAACTTGAGATGGGACACATTCCACGTATTGGGTATCTCTTCCCCTGATAATTGTTCAAGCTTATACGCTCCTCCTCGAACATCTTCATGTATTCAGTACGGGCCGTCCCAATTGGCGGAGAACTTGCCATCCTTTTTTCTTGCACTACTGGCCATTCTCCAAACAAAGTCTCCCTTCACGAACGACCTTGAATGTAACTTTGCATTATATTTTCTAGCCGCTCTCTATTTGGCCGTTAGGTTGCGTATCTGGGCTTTTTCTCTTAACTCGGTAAGAGGTCAAGGTGGGTGCTCATGTTTTGGTGATTTTGAACTGGGTTGTATAGTTCTCGGCACAAAGATGGTTCGCCAATTTAAACTGGTATCATGGCGTCTACGCCGTATACTAAGCTGAACGGAGATTCGTTTGTTGTTGATTGAGGTGTACATCTGTAGGCCCATAGCACTTCCACTAATTCTTCTGGCCATCGGCCCTTGCCGTTGTCCAACTGTTTACGCAATTCTACCAGTATAACCTAGTTTGCTGCCTCGACCTGTCCATTGGTCTGTGGGTGTTCAACAAAGCTGGTTACATGCTTGATGCCTAGGCTAGTATAGAATTTAGCAAGTTCTTTATCTATAAACTGTCGGCCATTGTCGGTGATGATTGTATGCGGGACGCCATACCGGCATATGATATCCTTCTAGACAAATTGTTGGACTTGTTGCGCTGTAATAGTGGCTAATGGTTTGACTTCTATCCACTTTGTGAAGTAGTCGACGGCTACTATCAGGAATTTTACTTGGCTTTTACTTGGGGAGAAAGGGCCAAGAATGTCCATTCCCCACTTTGCGAAGGGCCACGGGGATAGTATAGAATGGAGCTGCTCCTATTTTTGGTGGATGAGGTTGCAATTTTTCTGGCAGGGTATGCATCTTTTGACAAAATCGTGGTAGTCGGCCTCCATGGTCGGCCAGAAGTAACCGGTGCGAAGGTGATGAATGCATATTTTTGCCCTCATTTAATGTTTAATTATGGGTATTTAGTTAAATTTGTGTGCCTAAAGAGTGATTTAATTGATAATTCTGATAATTAGGTTGTTTGAGCTTGTGTGATAAAAATGTCTTAAAAAGTGATTTTTAGCTGCATAAATTATTTTTGGATATTTTAACGTTTGTTGATGCAGCTGAAGTTAAGTTTTAAGCTCATTTAGAGGTGTGAAAATAAATTGATTAAAGCTTCATGACACCTTAAAGATAAATCAAAGAATAAGAAATTATCAAAAGCACAAAAATTCAGGCCAAGCATTACATGAAGAC
>Ga0214542_1006374_pt1 | contig 21578 bp, 11 predicted proteins | sample CNSS1metaG_FD_160096 | JGI IMG/M metagenome (GOLD analysis project Ga0214542, IMG submission 160096) | Root nodule microbial communities from cowpea collected in UCLA plant growth center, Los Angeles, California, USA - CNSS1 | ecosystem: Host-associated > Plants > Roots > Nodule | place: USA...
GATTCAACAATCAAGAACTCCCCCTAGGAGCAATGCATCCACACAATTGCACCTAGGTCCACACTTCAACCACTGAAGCTACTGTAATCAAAGATACAGAAAACAAAACAAGAAACGAAAACACCTAAATTGTGCAGATTTGACTTGATGCTCCTTGAATCAAGCAAGATCCATCATGGTAGAGTCAACCATCAATCATTCTTGGATCTGTGCTTGGGTTATTTCAGAATCTTCTGAAGCTCTTGTGTCTCTCAGATTGCTCTTTCCCAGATGCAGACTGCGTGATCTATCTCAAAAATTCCAGACCCAAAACAGATTACAAAACAGCTTTTATACAAAGGTTTTTGCTGTCACTAATTCGATTAGCAATTTACCTAATCGATTATCGTGAGTACATTTTCACTCACTTTGTGCCAGACTTCACAGCTAATCCATTAGTTCAGAAACTAATCATGTGCAGGATTACACAGCAGGCCTGAAATACAATTGATAAAGAGAAGCTAATTGCCTAATGCATATCCTAACTGGACCAAGCTATATTTTATCCTAGATCAGTAGACATCATCAAAACTGTTCTTCATTTATGGATGAAAGGCTCTCCCTTCCAAAAAAATGTCAACACATAATATGTACGAAAGATTCTGCTTTAACAGTTATATATGTTAATAATATTAGAGTAAAATCATGTATCTTCAATAAAAGTGAATTAAAGCTTATTTGAAAACTAAAAATCCTTACAATTTTTCTTCAATAAAATAACTTTTATTTATTTTATTTTCACTCTGTGGCCTGATCCGCGAGACAAAGGTCACATCGGCCCAACTTCTAAGACCCGTAAGTTAATGGAGGTCAACGCGCTACCAAACCAAACTCTCCCAATCCAAATTCAACCCACTACAACAACATTTATGTTTCCCTGTCTTTTTACATATTATAGTTTATTAGGTAACATAATATATATTATATATTTTATTCTTCTTTTTTTCATTTTTTTTTAATTCTTTGTGTTGTTTTGTATTTACAAAATTTACACACATTATTGACGACCTTGATTATATTTTTCGTCTTTTTGTTTGATTATGTTAAAACTGTGTATTGTAAATTTTAGTGAATAAAATTAATGTTAGGTTTCACATGTGATTATTTTACTCATTTTTTACATTTTTAATCATTATTTATTTGTTGTTTATTTTTATTATATAATTTATTTTTTATGAATTTTTATATGATAATATTTATTTTCTAAATATTTTTTTAAGTGTAAGTACAATTTTACCACCGTAATTACATAAAGATTTCTAATCTAAGTGTGAAATGATCTTTTCCCTAACAAAAATTGATTTATTTGTTTTTAAATTGTACCATTTTAGTGTTTTGTCTCGCATGTATAATTAGAATAAAGTTGTGTTAGGTTAATAAGAAAGGTTAAGTTAGTTTTTCTCAAATAAGGTACTGCAGTAAAAACATCCCTTAATTTGTGTTTGTTTTAGGGAGTAGATTTGAGTGAATTTAAAAAGAAAGTGGAGTGAAGTTAAGTTGTTTTGATTAAAGGAAAGATTGTAAGATTTAAAAAAAAATGAGAGAAAAGTTTATCAGAATTATTGAGTGATATGATAAATTAAAAGAATAGTTTAATTAATAAGAAAATAAAATTACTAATTTACTCTTGTATATATAAGATTAAATATCTATTTTTCTCAATTTAAAAAACAGAAACATAATTTATCTGGATTCACAGAATAATCAAACCAAACAAATTAAACTCTCAGAAAATGACCATCAAGAATCACCCTTTTTTGAACATAAATAGACCACCATCGACACCTTTCAAATTCTAAAATAAAACATTCAATATTTAAAAGTCAACCTCTACCGTCACTAATGCATGTAAGAGAACAACTATGTGTTTGAAAATCTGATAAAAAATAAATTAAAATAAACAAAACAAAAAACATTAAATATTTACCATAATTTTCAAACTTAAATCCAAATAATTTATAAATTTTATATTAATTATATTTACTTCTACCATAATTATCTAATACAACTTATAAATTACAAATTTATAATATTTTAACTTAATATAAATTTTTTGTATCCAATCAAAAATCAATCTAAATAAGATATTAATCAATTTAATCTAATAATGTGACTTTTAATTAATTAAAATTGAATAATTTATTCAAAATAAAGTACTAATCAATTACATTTTAAATAATTACAATTTTTTTATGATAAATATCATTTTTCTCTAATAACGTAAAAAGTTTAAAATTACAATCTAATTAATTACACCCTTTTATAATAAATATTATTTTAGTTAATGACGTAAAAAAATTAAAATTTTTTCTATAATAGATTTAACAACAAAATTAAATTAAATCTTTTCCTGTATAAATTTTTTTGAAAATATTATTTTAAAAGGATATATTAATAATTCTTTTTACCGTAATGTTTATTAAATAAAAACATAATTTTTACCAAAAAAACAGTTTTTATTTTATTTAAATAATTAATATATTATACAATATAAAAAAACCAGAACAGTGAAAAAAAAAATTCTATAAGGACTAATATAATTTCTGTTAAAATCTCTCATTGTAGAAAAAAATCAATCTCTCTCCATTCATTCAAATATGTATTTACAAATTATTTCAAGTCAACTGAATTAAACACAATATTCACCCATAATTTTATTACAATAAATAAGTAAAAAAAACGCTTGAGTATAATTTCAGTAAAAATGGTAAATGTAATTATTATACGTGATTCAACTCCAACTTATCAATTACTTGTTTCTGTTTAACGAGAGAAAAAAAAAACTTAAATTACTCAAACTGCATTTGAATTGAAATGTTCATAAATTTATTTTTTGTCAAAAAAATTATACAAACAAAAATAATTAAGTTATAAATGCTTTAAATAAATTAAATGCATATTTAATATTTTTTAACAAATCAACTGCAACTTATTATTATACTATGAGAAAGAAACTAATTTAATAATAATGAATAAAAATAAGAGGTGAAGAAAAGTATTAAACAAAGTGAAGGTAGGATTTGACATGTTTACCCCTGTGTAGCGATCCAAACCGCGGTTATTTTAAAGAGGAGAAGACAAAACGCAGCCACACATTTATCGATCGATTCACACAAAACACAATACAAGCTTTGCTGCTACACTACACCTACTACCTACTACCACTTCTACTAACCCATTCTCCTTTCACCGTTATGGTACCGGAAAGACAACACGGCGGCGGCGGTGGTGGAGGAGGAGGTGCGCCCCACGGGATCCTCCTGGCGGTGGTGGTGGCAATCGTCGTCTTGGTGCCCTTTCTGGTTGGGGATCAGGGCGAGGCCATAACCGAAGCAATCTCTGAGCTTCTGAGCCCATTGGGCCTCCTCCTCCTTCCCATCCTTCTCCTTCTCACCATCCAGTTCCTCTCCTCCGACCGCGGCTCCTTTGTCTCCGCCCTCTTCTCCACCGGCGAGCCCGACACCATCCACCGGGTGAGCGGCTCCCCCGTCGGCGTCGCACTCCTCCTCCTACTCATTCTCTTCCTCCTCTACAACCGCTTTTCCATCTTCGGTGGCGACGATTCCGATGATTGAAAATCAAATCATTTAAAAGAAAAGGTTACATTCGAATATTCCGGATCTGTCTCTCCCTCTTCTGCTTTTGCTAGTGCGATGATAATGTTGTATATGTACGTACATGTATGTACCTATTCTTTTTCAATCGAATCTATCGATTTAATTGGGATTATGGAAGTTAATTCAAGTCATAGTTGCCAGATTATTGCGCTAATTACCACCTGCTCATCTTATTAAGGCTTTGTTTTTGCGTTTAAATTTCAGTTAAGTTAATTATGTTTTTTTTTTGTTCCGCAACTTTGTTCTTGGAGCGTGCCATTTGTAGGGATCTGAATGAAAAATGTATTGGGAAGGTGAAAAGTGACAAAGTAAAGGGGCACAGAGAGAGAGGGTTTGTTTGAATTTGAAAGATCCAAGTTTTTAAGGAGATATAGATATTCCGTGTCGGTGATTTTCTTTTGCTTTTCTCTGTGATTCTAACATGGTATATTTATTTGTACATTAGAATGAAATTTAAAATTTTAAGGCAAAAACAAATAATTTGAAGTTAAAATTAATAGCAAAAGAATTAAATCTAATTGAAAAGCCAATTTTTTTTTTTACATTTATTATTTCATCCTTCGATCTTTCTATTTTAAAAATATATTTTTTAAAATTAAAATACCCTTTAAAAGTAAACATTTTCTTTGAATCTAATGTAACCAAAACCACCAACAAGGACGGCATGCGCTGACCGCTTTCACAACGTGTGGGCACCATGGTGTGGTCCCTACTTCCCGCATGCATAATCTTTTCTAAACTATTTTGTTATTAAATTGAAATTTGAAGCATTGATTGTTGTATATTAAACTAGTATAATTTTGTCATTGAGTTGTAATGATGTTTAAAAACCCATTTGTACACTTTTATGGCTAAGGATGAAATTCTATATATATTATTTGATTAGTCATCCTTTTTTATGTTTATTATTACTGACGTATATTGAGTATGACGTATATTTTTGTAGAAGTAGACGTGTCAAAGTGAGCCAACTCGGTTCATATGGGTTGGCTCACCACGAGCCGGGTTAAAAATGAGTGAACCTAACTCGACTCACTGTCTGGTGAGTCAGAAATTTTGTAACCCGGCTCAACCCACCACGGGTTGGTGAGTTAAGTGGATTGACTCACCAACCCACCTAAATTATTTTTTAGTATTTAAATATTTAAATAAATTTTTAAATAACCCATGAGATAACAATCATAATAAAATCAAGAACCAATATTTTGATCATGCTCACCACCGATATATGAAGAATTATTTCTAAGAAAGTATCCATTAGTCTAAGAAAGCATGACTAATATTACAAATTTTCTGTCATGCTATTCAACAAAATATAAATAAAAAAACTATACATTTTTTTTCATGCTAATTTAGAAAAAATTGTTTTTAAGACGGTTACTTGAGTAATTTACTACAAAAATTATAGCTAAAGATTAAAGTATCAACATATATATAACTTGACAATTAAATTAATTAAACATTCAAACTATTCAAATATAATTAAGCAACAAACTAGCATTTAACAATATGAAATTGTGAACAAATATTATAGGAGTAGTAAATAATTACTAAAAAAATTTAAAAAAAAATTAAAAAAATTAAAAAAAATTGTAAAAAAATGTTGGTGGGTTAAGTGGGCCAACCCACCTTTAAAGAAGTTGAATTTTTCTCAACCCAACCCGGTTCGAACCCATGATGAGCCGGATTGACTCACGAGTTGAAATCCATTTTGACATCTCTACGTAGAAGCGTTAGTTAGTGATGTTCCGCATACATCGATTAGGAACGTTTAATCTTAATTGTTGATCATGAATTCAAATTTGAAAAGGAAATAGTATTGAAAGACATAAGATTTTTGTTGTCGTTTATGGTAATTTTCCCAATTTCATAAAGAAAAAGGAATGTTGTTAAAGAGTAATTGGGTATGGTTTTTTGCTGTGATTTTGTGAGAGAATTTTGAAAAGTAAACAAATTGTAACATGCAGCTTTATATTGCGCAAAATTGAAATTATATACATAGAGACAGAGAATATATGAGTGGCTCCAAATATATATAAAATTTATTTTGTGGTGAAGCTGATGTTAAGTATTATTAAGTTAAGTTATAGAAGTGTGGAGTGACAATGTGAATCTTGGCGATAGAAAGATCCACAAAAGACGCTGACAAGTGTCTCTTTCTCATCTCATGATGTGAATTATTAGGGAGAAAATGGTTAGCACTGTTCATTGAATTTGACATTAAGAACAGAAAAACAAAGGAGATGAAGCATGCACAAATTTAACTAAATCCATTTTCTAAAGAGGACCAATTGACATTGTAAAATATATGAGATTGGAAGCACTTGGTTTATAGTGTCTTGGATAATAGTGTAAATTTGGACAAAATATCGTTGAATTTGACAGGAAACATAAATTATTGAATGAGTCAATACAACTGAGTTGTAGACACCCATTTGGATTGTAATAAAAAAAAATGGTAATGTATATTTAATTTTTTATTTTACATCTATTCAACGTCAATAAAATTATACTTTTATATTAAAATATAAAATAATTTAAGAAAATTAAGTAAAAACATAAAAAAAATATTTTTTATTAGATCTTAAATAGAAATAAAAAAATTTGACAGATATGCATATATAATTTTTCAACGAAAAGAAAAACACTAAATAACATGTTTAGTGTTAAGCAACTCATCATATTGTATTTTTTTTTTCCTTTACCACGTTGCTAAAAATACTTATTGTAGCTATTTCTTGCTTTTTAAATACATTAGCTATGAATTAAAAATCTCTTGTGCTCTTTTGTTTTATCCATCTAATGTTGTTTTAAAAATGTTTTGAATTTCAATAGGTTATTCGATTAAAAAGACCCCTTTCCCTCCATTAATTCTCCAAGCTAACAATTTAAGATAAAAACTTAAAAAAATGAAGAGAAGTTTATGTGTCATCACTAGTCACGATAACATGATTGATTTTAGGGACGCAAATAAATAAATGAGTTAGGTATATATTCTTACAACTCAAGTTTAACCTGATTCTTTTTTTGTAATTTGGTTTGTTTTTTTTATAGTTTGTTTAAATATTATCTCGTATTAATAGTTAAAATATGTCAGCAGGTTTATAGTTAAATAGGCTAAAAGGCTCAAGAGTCTATCATTGAAAAAATTGATTAGATTAAAAAACTCACAAAGTTAACACATGTATCACACATTAGATACAATTGAAGCCACAAAAAGAAAAACCTATCGCATTTTTATCAAACCAGTTCAAGTAAGGACATCATACTTAGTTGTTTGTTAGGCCATGATATAATATTGTATAATTTTATTAAAAAGATATTAACTAAAAAATAACATAACCTATTAAATTTATACTCGCTTTATCATACAACAACCTTTTCCAAGTTTTGACACGCGGAAAACAAAATATTTAACTTATGTACATCTATATTAAAAAATACTCTTATTTTTCATCTCCTAAACTCTTCTATTAAGTAAAATTCATACAAGCCTCTAAATCTGAGTCGCATTTTTTCATTTGACCGATTTCAATAAAAAAACTCACATGAATTTTAACGAATAAAAAACATAAAAAAACAGCATTACAAAATATATTTCAAACACTTTTCTGATACATTAACATATCGTAATCAAATTAGAATTGTTATCGAAAAACTCTAATCACCGCAAAAATGTGAAATTTAATTTCTTTGATTCTTTTGAAAAAACTCAATCTGTACTTCTCTGAAGAATACATTCATCGTTTTAAAAACTCGAAATGGTAATTGATTACACGTTTGAACAGCGATTATTATAGTTAGGCTTTTTTATATGGCAGTAACAGACTAAACGATAGAATAAAAATAAAAAATAATTTACAGTTGAATCCAATTTAACAGGCATCAAGATGGACATAATATCACACAAGAGACAAATATACATTTGAGCAAATTTAATTTGAATACCAACAAAAGATCCATTTTTTTTTTTTGTAAAATGAAGAAAAAACCTTTAAAACTATATTGCTAGGAAACGCGAGAGCAATTACATGAAGATTGAGATGATGAGTGAAGAAGAGAAAGCGAGTGGCTTTAACGGGGTACTCTTTTTCTACTTAGTATCTCTTGTTCTTTTAGTCGATGTTGGAACCTTGCGAGGCGAGCTTGAAGACTCACCAGGCTAGCTGCTTTGCGAGAAAGCACAAAACTCAATTGAGTTACATAGTTGTCAATTAGACTTCCTGGCTGGTCCACTTCTGCCAATAGTTTCATTTCCTAACAACCAAAGCCAATACCACTATGAGCTCCAACAAACAATTACTATGCAAAAACAAAGTTTTACTTATTTTCTTGACATTACTAAGAACCAGAGATAACACCTAAAAACAAAATTGAGGCTGGTAGAGGTTAAGTGTGTGAGATATTTGAATAACAATAGTTACACTACACAGTTAATAGAGCATGTACCACCGATGACTCAAATACTCGTGTATAGACGAAAACAACATGCAAAACATCATATCATATTGGACCATTCCTAAGAACCCTAAAATTTTTGTGCCATCAAACATTAAACACATGCATATCAACGTGCAGGTATGAAAATACAGAAAGCAAATTGACGGATGTCAAGTGCAATGAAAAAACTCAAGCCCTGAAGTTACCCAACAAAAAGAAATTAGAAATTGCATTTGACAATGTTATTGAGAAGTTAGAGAAAAATTTGCCCAACTTACTTCACGAACAATCTCCATTGTGTCCTCAATTTCTTTCCTATGAGCAGCAATTAGTGCTTCTTCCTCCTGCAGAAGCATAAATTAAACAGATACTCAAAAGTGTTACAGTAAACTTTTAAACTGAAAGAGGATAGCTCCAAACATTTGAGAAACCTCAAGTATAGCGCTGATATTCACGTCAGAAGAGGATTCTGTTTCAGACTGCCCCGATCCAGTGCTAACTGTGTTATAATTTCCTGTGTTCTGCTGCTTGGAACTTGTGGTGTTATTAGAACCATTGGAATCCCTTTTTACCCAATTTATAGATCTTTCGGATTTGTCCTCCTTGGTTCCTTTTCTGCGTGGAGGAGACACCTTTTGCACTTTCTCATCTGTAACATTTAGGGAATAAGAGTTCATCTTTTGACTGGTAGAATCACCGTAAGAATTCTTTACTTCAAACCTTTCCCTGTCCATTGGAGCAGAAGCCAGGCTTTTATCTTCTCGCCCATTGTATGAATAACTAGAAGAGAAACTTGATAGTTGTTTGTCAACATCAGTGGAAGAGCTGTACAAAGATCTTTCCTTTTCTACAGCTTTTCTGCCCAAGTCCGTTGCTTTTATCTCTTGACGCTGACCATTAGAATCCTCTGCACCCATGCCAGCAAGAAGTGAAGATGTTGGTGAAGCCTCTTTATTCACTGGTGGAACTGGATTTGGGGCCTGGTCCTTCCGAGGATTTCCACTCTTGGATAGACTTTTAACTCTGTTCATATGAGACAATAATGGTTAATATCTAAAAACATGTGTATACGAAAAAGTGCATCCAGTTATGAGCATAGTCTTCTTAATTTACAGTTGCAAAACACATACCGGTCTGCATATCTCAAGGTATTAAGTGTGTGTTCACAAGACCCAGCATTTGGGGATATACAAGAGATCATAACAGTTTTTGAATTTCCAACAAAGGAGTCACGGAGCACTTCCGTAAGTTTGCTTCCCCGAAAAGGAATATGGATCTGATCATTATCCAAAGCCCGGATGCACTCCTTCAAAGCCAAAAGACTCTTGTTGATTTCAGCACCTTCGATCCTGCGGTAGTGATACAATTAGCGCCAAAAGTGAAGAGATCGGCTACTACAAGACACAAAGCAGGGATAGAAAGGAACTCAAGGAAGCCAACCATGACCAATCAAACCATGTTTTGCGGCAGTTACATGAAAATAACAACACACTATAAATCAAACAACAAACAAACACTTGGAATTTGCATCCCTTTGTTGCATCCATTTTCCAATCCACCCATGTATGAATCCAACTAATTTGCCAATTCATTGGCATAAAAAATTAATGAATTAAATCAATAATTATTACTATATGATTAACAGACAATCAATCATATTTTTAAAACAATGGACCGAGATATTGGATCAATGTCTGCGAAAGGAGCAAACGCCCACCAGGGTCCCTTTGAAAACAAACCTCATCAGGACAGAAATTTTTAGTTGACCAGAAAAAAAAAAAATTCATTTTTAAATAGATGAAGTGGATTCATCCGTGAAAAAAATGAATGAATGGGTAAGATTTTACTTTTTATAAATGAGTAATGAGTAGATTAATCTTTTCAATAAATTGATAACATACCATAAATGAAATAATAGTTTATTTTTTCCAATCATTTTAATCCACTGCAAATTTATCCAAAACATTCATTTTATCGAAAAGTAGCAATAGATGATTAAAATCATTTGTGCAACTAAGTAGTCCCTAAGTATATTATACTAAATCTATTTGCAACATTGAATACATGATAAATTGAAATTTCATTTTTATTACAAGTTGACAATATCCTATACATGTACAGTAGCTACAAATCAGGTTATGAAATAAACCAAAACAAGCTGATTCCATTTACCTTTGTCAACTAGAGAACAGTTTATATGTCCTGCTCTTATCATTTTAAATATAGTAAAGAAAGGAGTCGGTAAATGAAGTTCTAAAAAGTAAAACATAACAAACGCATATAACATTAAACAAGCAGATGGTTTATGCAAAAAGATAATTTAATGGAAAAGTACCTTGTTTGACGGTCATTGTCAGTAGTATCAGCACCTCTTTCACTTCCAGCAAGATCAATAAAAGATATCTTCCCCACAACCTTCCCACTTTTTGCCTCATTTCCATCATTATTGTTCCGCTTACTCTCTTTTATCTCATTGTGCTTCTTTACAACCAGTTGCAAGATAGCATGGGACCTGGAGGACTCCTCATTTGCACCAGTTGACCCCGTACTTCTGGCTGCATTACCCTTTTCAATGAATTCTTTGACAATCTGTACATCAGACACTTCAAATTCTTGAAGTCCTACAATACACACTTGCTGCCGTCCATCTTCTCTCATGCAGAGTTTTCTGTTCAAAGCAAAACAAACACAGCCACTCAGTAATCTATATAAACAGATTGTACTTCCAAGCAGATATAATATGCAAGGTGATAGCACGGAGTAAACAAAACAAAAGAATATGCGTTTTAACTGGTTACGTATGTGTAGAATCCATAAAACCCCGAAAAAAAAAAGAAAAAAAAATCAAAACATTGTTAGTATGGGATGAAGTTTATGTTCCTTGGGAAAATCTAGAGTAATACCCTTGACAGTAGAGACTTGCCATAAATTTATTACTATTTAAAAATTTAAACACAAACATTAAGAGAATTTGTTTCAATTTTTGAAAAATTATTCCTGAGAATATGAAGTTAGGAACATAGCATTCTCACGTTTGTTATAAAGCTTAAGAAATAATTTACCCAGCATAAATGATTCCCATATGCATATTCAGCATGTCTTTCATTCCGATGATGCGGTGGGAATCTTGAAGCTAAATATATTCCAACTTGTATTTTCTTTCTAACTTCTACTTTTTTGTCTACCATTTGAATTTTGAAGAACATTACTGGGAGTAATATTAAATCTTTAACCAAACATGCTTTGATGTTTACCCAGACATATTACTGCGAATGGAATTATCTATCCAGAAATAAACTCAACGTAAAATCACAATCTTCAAGTTAAGACCCAGATCACAAATACAAAGCATTCATGCCAAAGGTAAATTAATGTCTGAAGGACAAATACACCAAAACACACAAGAAAGAAGTACCCACTTTCTGTCACTAAGAAGATCAAAAAGTTTTCCACCATATATCTCAAAGTAGCTAAGCCACAATTTAAATCTCTGGCTTCGATATACTGGTCGATGCAACTGTCTAACAAGGTCTTCAGCAGCTCTGAGCGGCAACGGTTGCATTGTGTATGTTTTGCCACTTCCTGAAAGTAAAACACTATTAGCCACAACTTAAAGCGGTTTGATTCATTTAAACCTTCAATTACTTGTGTAATGGCATCTATTATTATTACTAATATCATCTTCCTCTAGGCCAAGGTCATCAGTCGCCTCCAACTTCAGGCAACAACAAACCAAGTCTTTTCTCACAAGGTGTGGAGTCACCTACAATACATAAAACAAAATGATGTGCTACCCTCCATCTCATCTACTCTCCTAAGCCCTAACTAGGTCCTACATTGGATTTCTCCACACATGCAAAACAATGCAAAGCAAGATTCTATTATTATTTGCACAATAGCCTCCAACTCTTGGCAAGTTTCCACAAAATGAACACGTCATTGGCTATTTTAGAGTGTTAAATATAATTGATTTCACAAGAAATGAATTGACTCCTCATTTCCATTATTAACTCCACAGGAAATCAAGAACCATTCACAAAAACTAAAATATATGAAAAACCAGTAAGCAAAATATATAAATAAAAGGCCTGGAAATATTTTTGAGATATTAAATGCATTCACCTGTAATTCACAACAATACTAGAAAGTAAAAGAAAAGTATGGAACCCCAATGCTGTTATGCTTGGCTACTAATACAATAAAGAACCATCAACTACACTCTCACTCACACAAACAAAATATTGAGAAGAAAAAGAATGGACAGTAATATTGGATGGTGGTTATTTTTTGGTAAAAGTATGATTTGAACAGGGAACAACAAATTTCTTACCTGTCTGACCATAAGCAAAACAAGTAGCTTTGGTTCTCTCAAAAATTGTAGGAATAATTGGTTCGACCGTAACTCGATATACCTGTCATTGCAAAGCAGCAACATACCTTAGATTAACAGATCAATTCAAGAATCAAGACCAAGACAGAGGCAAGAACTCACAGTTTCATAAATACTAACAACAAAGACAAAATGATGTTATGGCTACCGAGGAAAGAACGATCATTAAAATAAGAAACTGCAAAAAGATTCAATATTTGTTAAGGAGCTGCCTTACTTCGTCATTGGTAACATTCTCATCAAGAACAGCATCAAAACAGAACTCATGCTTCTCCACATAAGCTGTCAAATCCACCTTTTACATGACAAGAACAAACAATTAGATCTTTAAACAGTTAGTAAGAACAAGAATAGCAAACAAAAATAAAATTCAATAATTAGTCATAAATAATTCAACCTTTGAACTGATATAGTAATAAATGGTAAAACAATAACTAGTGTTTCAATTCAACATAAACAAACCTTTAGTTTTGGTTCATGGACTGTCAAATATGCACTGTCATATGCAGTTACAATGTCATCCTCCTTCTTAGCAAGCTCCTTCTTATTTAAAGGTCTTTTGCGTACCTAAGACATGCATTGGAAGTAAATGCCTAAAATAAATAGCAATGACAATTACAAATTTCCCTTAAATGTTACTGAATCCATAATTAAAATCACATGTTAACTAAAGGATGAAAAGTTCAAAATGCTTTAGGGAACTAATATGAAGCAATTAATAATGAAAGATGCATTTGACTCATAAGTTTCTTTTCCAAATGATGATTTTTATTGAATTGTTCAGATAGTTTGGGAAAAATGGTGATAACAAAGAGAAGTGGTAGTCATGTTACTAGGTGCGATACTAAAATATCAAAGAACAAAATATGTAATTCAAAAGTCATTGCTCACTTATGATAATGGCAACACAAGAAAACCATAACTATACATGTTTTAAAGTGCAGGGAAGAAGCTACTGATAAATGTGTCAGGCTACTTATTTCTAGAAATATTGACATACCACAACTTTAATCTTAGCAACATTATTTTCTCTTGTATTATTCTCTTTTTCATTTGTAGGCACAAAAACTGATGCATCAGCATCTGCTTCTCCTCTTTCCTGCTTTCTGTTAATTGGATTGAAGTCATCTTCAAAAGCTCTAGCACCTCCAGGCATAAAAGGTGATGGCTCAAAGGGTTCTGAAATAACATGCTGAGGAGAAGAAAGAAATCAGAGACAATAAAACCTATGCATGTATAGATACTTGTACTGAAAATGCACGAACGTTAAGGAAATTGTTGCAATATAAGGGATCAATGAGAATAAACATGCACAGTCAAAAGGTAATGAAACTCAAACAGAATACTAATGGTTAAAAATGCCAGTACTGATACTTAAAATTCATAATTTGAACTTTACTACAATTTGACTGCCTATATTTGTATCATAAGATGAAACTCAAACGACTATGTATCTTAAGATACATGTAAAAATCTTATCACGATGATACGGTTTAAAATTTCATCATTTTTTTTTTCTTAAATTTCTTTCACCAATACTCACACAATAAAAGTTGAAAAGTTATATAATCTTTCACCAATTCTCGTGAGACCAATGGTTTGTTTCCATTCTTCTAAATTAAAGGCTTTACAAACTCATATAGCTAGTAATTTTGGTTTACAAGTCTTGTGGTTAAGTTGTTTTGTCCATTTGTAGCTTATAATTATAATATTGAGCACCACATATATATGATACATTTGAAGTAATTCAAAGATAAAGAAACAGTTTTCCAATTCACAATTTAAATCTTGATTTGATAACTTCGTTCAGACATTTAAACCTATGACTATTGCCTAAATGGCTCTGCTTATATAACCAAGATTCTTCACCATCGTCAAACAAAAAAGTTGCATTAGACTTTAATAAAAATTTGCTAAACTTATCATGAAAATATAGTGATATTAGGTTAATATTCGTACATGGAAGATAACTTTACACATAAAACAAATTATCCCTGCAAATGTGTAGAAAAGGAATCAAACTGAAGATAGCTTATTTAACTGAATGAACTGGAAACCACCATATGGTGAATCGTACCTCGGACAAAAGCTCTGTATCATCCATAGCATGAAGATCCAGGAGCCCGGCTCCAAAATCTCCCCTGAAATCTGGAGAATAAAACCCATCTGATACTGCCACTCCACTTAAATTTTGGGAAGTGGGCGTATATGGCTCAGAACCAGATTCCCCGTTCAAATTGAGGTTTCTCATTAACTTAAAAAGCCTCTGCTTTTCTTCTGCAGACTGCGCTCCATAACCCTATGGCAATATCATGTTCACTTAGTCATCTCACAGACTACCATCATAAACAACAATACGAAAAACAAACAACATTTAGCCTGTTCAAGTTCAACCGTAGGCAATGTAAGTTTCTAAAAAATATATAAAACCGAGGTGCACGCTAATTATCCCACAAAAACACCGGACAGTTCAAAAATTTCAAATAGAAATGATAGTCAGGTGTTTCAAAAATTTTAACAACACAAAAATGCATTCTAAACACTAAAGGCACTATGAATTTGGGATAAGCACAATAAACTATACACCCTTCCTCAGGAAATAACAATATAATGTACTCATACAATAATACACAAATAACGCAAGTGAAATAATAGAAGAAAAATGGACAGTTAGAAAATAATTTAGATATTCATGATTATCTCAACTAACCAAATAGTCTACACAGAACTCCAAACGACCAAGTTACCACACTATATAAGCTCGAACATGAAAGAAGTTGCAAAAGAGGGAAAGTAAAAGAGACGGTAAATTAATAAATTGGCAATTCAGAATTCTTAAAGAAAGCAAAGAATTAACAAGTAGTTTAGAAACGAAAACCTAACAGAGTTGTAATCTAAGAGAGACGATAAATACCTGCATAAGAAGATTGGGGAGGAGGCGTTGATCGATACCAGTGGAAGCCAGTGGAGAGGCCAGATGCTGCAAGCCGGCTGATTGTAACCAGCGCGCCATGACGGCGTCGCCGGCATCGTTAGCCGGCCCCGCCGCATTATGGAGAGATCCGGCGCCGGCGTGGTCATACAGAGCAGTGGCCGCTGCATTGCTCTGCTGCATCTGGCCACCCATGTGGCGCTGCGACCGTCTTTGGGGCGCCAATTTTCAAGATCTGTTTTGACAAACTTCGCAACAAACACAGACGCTAGAATTCAAATTCGAAAACCGCCACAATAAGATATCACCGGAAAAAAAAAGCATCAGGAACACTTACGAGAAGGAGAGAATTGGAATCCAAAGAAGAACATGAAAGTGGGAGTGAAAGGACGGAATTCAGAAATCAGCGAAGCGTGGAATTCCAGTGAACGGAGTTATCGAGGAACGAAGAATGCAGCGGGCTAGGGAGTGGATAATCGAGATCTACGCTGTGAAATGGGGATTGGCAATGGCGGATTGTGATTCAGATCTGAAAGTGGTCGAAAATACGAAAACGAAACCCCTGAACGGTGGGGAAGCGTTGCTTCTAATGTTCTGTTGATGTTGTTGTTGTGTAAGTGAAGAAAATGGAATGGTGGCGGAAAAAGAGAGAGAAATTGAAGCGAGGAAGAAAGAGTAGGCGTGGATGATGTGATATACTTCGACAAAAACAAAGGTATACGTCAATGGAAAATTTACGGATAACAATCCCATAATCAAATAGTCAAACATTATATAATATTATTTTTAAATATTATTAAAACGGCTACACGAAATCAAATCTCTTTTTTTTTTTTCACTATAAGTTACCTAACAGTAGAAAATATGTCACTGTGATACTTTAATTAATAATTTGGATTTTTCTTAATAGACCTACTAATACAAGGACTAAAATGACAATAATTTTTTAAAACTAAAAAAAACTATTTTATTTGCACTTAAATAATAAAAAAGGTGTTTAATGGTAAGTTTGTTTAAACTATAGTTTATAGTTTATACTTTTTCGATATAGTGAGAGTTTGAAATATATTTGTTTTATGTTTGTATCTAAAAAGATGTGTCAAACAAGCTGACACAATATTCGATGAAAGTTGAAAGTTGAAAGTTGAGTTAATATTTAAACCAAAATCCAAACATCCAAATAGTAATAGAAAGTAAATTTAAATTTAACTTATCTATTTGATGATTTTATTTTATTTTTAATTAGATTCGGAATGCAGAAGGAAATATGAAAAATATTTTGAAAAACAATATTCTTATTAAATAACATTTTGAAGATTTTTTTTTAATTGCGATTAATTCAAGTTCTCTTGGAGACAAAAATTCAAAAAATAGTACATAATCGAGTAATATATTAATGTCAACGAACTAAAAAATAATTCAATGCAAAAAGAACAATAATAAACTAAGGACTTTTCCCCTTTTCATATGTTTTTTTTCTTTCTTTTTTCAGTTCATAAGCTTCTTCTTCTTTTTTTCCTTTTGTCATCGTAATACGCTAAACTAAAGTGTATAAACTGCATTTAAATTAGTTATTGCTGGTGTTAATAAGATCAACGTATCAATAAGTAAAATGGTGATTTAAAATATGTTGGTCTGAAATATATTAAATGCGTATTGTAGTAAAATTATTTAGAATTTCCTACATTATATTTTTACACGTTTTTAGTAAAAGAAAGGTATATACTAATATTGTTCTAACGGAGCATTATGTGAGGTTAGGTTGATGCCAATTGGCAAGTACATGGCTCAGAATTAATGGGTAAAAGCTGAAGGGAACAAAAAACTGCACATGCGTTACTATTAGACATCCTGAATCAATTAACTCTCAACAATAAAAACAAAGAAAATGGCATTTTGAAGTGTTTATTTAGACTGAATTTTTCATAAAAGACCCGTATAATAGGTGTAAGAAAAGTGTAAGTTTAAATTTTACATTAAGAAAAAAATTAAATAAAAATGAGAAAGTTTAACATCATACAAAGATGAAGATTTACATAAATTTATTGTTTTAAGTTTTTGGGAAGAGAGTGGTGTCAATCTCTTATGTTGGACTTATTTTTCATTGGTGTTGTATCTTTTCACTTATCCTCTCTCGAAAGATCCAATAGTGGTATGAGATCCTAGTTCATGTGGTGATCGACTCAAACAAAATCTTGTATCGAAAGTTTTCCTGACGAATGATCAATCAGCAATACAACTACTTGTTAAAAATAAAATAAAATTATATGACATTCTTGAATAATTTAAAATATTTTTAAAAGATAGTTTTGTATGATATGATTCAGATTTTCGACCTACAAAGTAATTCTGAGATAAAACAAATGTTATTATCCAATTAATATCATTTCAATAACATGGTTAAACTTTATTTAATCACGATATCTAACGCAGACAGTAGATATTTGATTAAATAAAGTCATTCTTATAATTTAAATTACGACACTATAAATCTGAGTTAACAACAATTAAATCTAAATTGGGTATTAGAAAACAAAACCTCATGATAGGTAGTTAAATGGAACATATGTATGAGAGGTAAGTATCGTGTTAGCTTTTATAACATTTATTACTATTAAAAAAACATTACTTAACTTAATTGTGAAGTATCTTTTAGAGATGACCCACCTCAACAAAATTAAAACACTATAAATCCGAATTATTAAAAGGGATAACAATGAAAAAGAAAAATATAGATAAATTATTAGAGTAATTCAGTAATTACGAATACCATCTTATTCTAATAACACATTTTTTTCTTTGATTTTTTTTTCTTTTTGAAAATGAATGAATTCTAAATATCTCTATCTCAAATTACCTAATCTAGAGATTAATTGAACAAATTGGTCATGATTTTCTCTTATGGAGAGACAATAAAGGACTAAAAATAGTACGTATATTGTACTCACAATATATTGTATTTACATGCAAGAACCATAACTCTTTATTTAACTTGTGTCAGTTATTCACTCAAATTTTAATATTTCTAATTTAACCCTTTCAACATTGTTGGTATATATACATTTTATATATCATAACACACACACACATATATATATATATATATATATATATATATATATATATATATATATATATATATGAATCGATGTTAATTAATCCACCACACATAACAATTAATAAATGCCACAACCAACACGAGTCACCTTTGGGTACTTTACCCTCATCATTAATATAACTTTCTTTTCTAATAAAACATGTGGGGCTATTTCTAGCACGGAAAATGTATTTTTCTAAATTTTGATTCAATTTTAACAGATAAAAAAAAAGTGTGAAAATGGCCGTTTTGGCCTCATTGTGAAGTAGGGTTATTTTTTAAACAAGAAAACGAAAACCCTTTTGAAATCATGGGAAACATGGCATACCTTGGGATTCACTTCTTAAGTATTTGCTTTGGCATGAAGCATGAGAGGTTTAAGATGGAACGATTAATTAGGAACATTAATTTGACTAAAGTTTAATCTTTTTGTTTTCTTGTTTTCAATTTCACCAAAGTAGCTCTACCATCGATTCTCAACATATATACGTCCAAATTTGAGTATGTTTCAATAATTGAAGTTGATAACATGACTCTCTTTTACGTCTTTTTCAGACGCATCTCTTACGTTTTTTCTATTTCACGTGACTTTGTTAATAACCTTGTCTCACTGTCACGTTAATAATTCATTGGATGTTATTCATTCCATTAATGACTTGAAAAGGATCATACCATTATCTTTTTGAGCTTGTTAACACGTCTTTTCTGGTATATATGTAAGCCACCAAATATACCACCACAAAATTATACCTCGGTTGCATATCTTAAATTATTTTTCATCTTTTTTAACTTAATTACAAGTTAAAATTTTAAGGTTGTGTTTTTCTTAAAAATTTAATTTCCGTCTAAATTAGTTTAATTTGAGTCAACTATATTTTGGAATCAATTTGTTTTACTAAACAGTAATTGTATAGATACGTAACTGATAATATAATTTTCAATTTTAATTTGGATTCAATAACACTGTTAAATCTAAAGATACGTAAATTTAATTGTTATTAACACATCATTCTTAATATTGTTTACTTAAATTTAAAGACATGGTTAAATCCAAAGATTTGCCCCGGTAAGATATGAAGCAATGTGAGAAATGAATAGGACAAAATTCTCACCTCATAACATTGCAATATCAACGTCAAAATTCAATTTAATTTATATAAATAAATTTCTTATATGTTTAAAAGGATATGCTTATACTTAATGATTCTTAATTTGACTACATTTAAGTTGAAATTTTGAATAATTAATTTTATTAATTAAAATAGAACGTCTTTTAAAAAATAATTATTAATTATTAATTTCATTATATTTATATTATATTTATGATAAAATAAAAAATAATTAACTCTATTAATTGAAATATCGTAAATTCATAAAATAGAAAAATCATTTTATAAACAAAAAACAAACATTGTAAGATTTTTATCGTATTTACTAAGATGCAAACAAGCAAAAATATTTTTTAACACTTGAAGACCGTCTATGAATAAAAATTTGAAATATGAAGGTTTGAAATGTTTGAAAGATATATGATCTTAAAATTTATAGTTTTTTTCAAATATTTTCTGTGATGGAAAGATTGCACTTCTTTTATGGAAAATTTTTATCTTTCTTTATATTACCTTTTGTCACTCGTTCAAATTAACTTTTCTTATTTGTTTAGAATTAGAACATGCGTGAATGAAAAATAAGATGATAAATTTTGATGTGCACTAAATAAATTATCAAATACAGTTGTATAACATTTATGTATATTTTAATTTTTTAAATAAAATAAAAGTACATTAATAATTATAAAAGTTATAATTTATTTAATGTTACGTTTAAGTATACATTTTTATGAAAATAAAACTACATTAATAATTATTTTTAATCAATAACAAACACTAATCAGGAAGACCGGTATTTAAATTACTTTGTACGACATAATAAATAATTGTATCCATTACTAATTCTAGCAATCAGAAATTAATAAAGAGCTGTGTACTTTTTTTATATTTTTTAACATTTATAGTACGTACTTATAAACTAGTATTTGAACATAATTTTTAACATTTAGGAAGTTAAGGACATTTAAAACAAAGCTTGAATGCATATTTATATTTTTATGCTCCAAATAATTTTCCTCCTTAGGTTTAGAGAAGATAAAGTAATTAGCAACATGATTAATCCATCATATTTTGTTGATTTAATTTTACATCCTTAAATTCATCAATCTTCCAAATCTACTTTTCACATCATGTCCTGCATTAAATATTACTAGATTTTTCGTATTTCTGTTATACCTTTTCAACAAATATTTCATGAAGTAACACAAAAACAAAAAGAAACCGTGTATCTCATACTAGTTCATAATAAAATTAACCTAAAGCTCATTTCTTATGATTTTTATATAGAAATTGTATAGAAAAAATTCCTAGGAAATAACAAAATTCTAAAAAGTAAAAACAAAATGACAAACCTTTCCATTGAATATATATTTTTTCTTATCTCTATATCTCAATTTTGGCCTTTAAAATATTTTAATCCAATTTCATTTCTCATTAACTATTCCTGCCCTCATTCTTACTTCCACATCTCTTTCAATTTTTATTTATAAAATATGTTGTCTTTTTCGTTTCTATTTTATCTGGGTTTCTTTAGAAGGATCATCCACCAATACAACACATAGTAGAAATATACTATGAGTTAATTAAGATGTATATGATTTGGACAATAAAGTAGTTATTTTACATGAGTAAATTCTACCATGTTTTGTTTCATTTAGGGGTGTATTGATGATAGGTGTAAAGGTGAGATTTATACTGGCAATACTAATGAATGAAGTCATATAGACAAGGGTTAAATATGTTTTTGGTCCCTCAAATTTCAGCAAAATTTGAAATTAGTCCCTCATCAAAACTTTTGACCAATTTAGTCCTTCATCTTTTAAAATGCATGAATTTAGTCCTTTTAACCAAATTTTGTTAAGTTTATATGACGTTTCAAGCGCATTTCATGATAGTATTTAAATTATTTACACTGTTTGACACATTTTTGCTTCAATGTTAATTTAAATACTAT
>Ga0214542_1006375_pt1 | contig 21576 bp, 11 predicted proteins | sample CNSS1metaG_FD_160096 | JGI IMG/M metagenome (GOLD analysis project Ga0214542, IMG submission 160096) | Root nodule microbial communities from cowpea collected in UCLA plant growth center, Los Angeles, California, USA - CNSS1 | ecosystem: Host-associated > Plants > Roots > Nodule | place: USA...
TAATAAAAATATATATATATATATATATAATATATATATATATATATATATATATATATATATATATATATATATATATATATATATATATATATATATATATATATATATATGTAGATATTAGAAAAGAAAAGAAAAGGGGTAACTTTTGAAGCAAAGATGTGATATTATTGAATTGATTGATAAATCACATTATCTAATATTATAAATAGCTAGGGCTATGTTTTTCTTATGTCTTAGGGCTAAAGTAATACTTTAATTTTTATGCACTCAATTTGGTGGGGAAGTTGACGTAAAGCCTCAGGTGACATCTGTTTCGAAATTGTTTGCATGAAAAATTTTCCATTTGACTGTGGATAGGAGAGAGAGAGAGAGTTCTGCATACATTCATGTCAAAGTTAAATTTGAATTCATAGGTGACTTGTTTGTTCATCCCTGGATTTCTAATTTTCAAACAGCAATTGGTTTAAGAAACATGGCGTGTTTGAAATTACTGGAACATTAAATTCTTGTTGTTCTATTTGTTTTGTTGTTGTTGACTTGAATGAAACATGTCTAAGGACCACATCTCATTAATCCATGACACGTATTAATGAATTTCAAAATCTGGTTTTAGGATAATGATATCTGTATATGAATGAAGTGGTTTTAGCAACGGTTGATGAAATGTTACTTTCTGATCCATTTTGTTTCTTTTGGTCATTCATTGTTCTTCATCCTCTCTTTTGCATGTTTTGCGCCGCAATGCATATAAAAGAAAACTTGAGCTTATATCTTAGGTCACACCTTCTTCTCACTTCAACTTGATTTAACATGCCAGTAATTTTCTCTATTTTTTTTCTTTCTTTCTACCTTTTCTTATACTTGTAAAATATGCAGAAAGTCAAAGAATAAAAAGCTTGAAATATACTCTTTGTTTTATGAGTAATACTCCTTATATATATATACACCACTTGTCAAATTATAGACACTACACCTTTAGTTCTCTGATAAGCATCATGGAAAGGTAGACTCTATTGTCTGAAGCTACAATCTTATTAGAGAACTTATTTCAATATGATTAAATAACTTAATAATTTCCCATAATTAATTGGGTTGACTTAACTCACCCACTACATGTTAATTAGACATTAGACAGGTATTTATTAATTCAAATAATTAATTGTTTTTGGGTATTTTATAGTTTATTAACATGATCATCATTTTTGGTACTAGTATTTAAGGTGCATGATGTTTGATTTGATGTAGTTTTTTCATCTCAAAATGTTTCAATCAGAAGTTGGTTGTGGACAGTGATGGGTTGATGTTTATACATAAACCCTAGGTAGACTTATAATCATGAGTATTTTAAAAACCAAATTGACAAGTGATTCCTAATTGATTATATTAAATTCCAGTGTCATAAAACAAAAATGAGAATACACTATTTTAATTATATATATATACTTGTATTAATTAGAATGAGTCTAAATAGTTCATAGATAAGACAAGTTCATATACCCTTTGAAAGCAAAGTCTTGTTGTCCATTTGTGGATTAGCTAGGGACCCATCTTATGGGGTAGTTGGGTTTTCATTATACTATAAGTTTATCAGATAGATAGATATATAATTGATTAAACATCATACTTATAAATTTTCTTTTGACTCCATTGTTTCAGAATTCTCACCCAATTATTTTAATCAAATTTTTTTGTGTTTATATGAATTGAAGGCTGATAATTTGAGACAACAAACCCTTCACCAGTTATGTCGATTACTCACAGTTCGACAAGCTGCAAGATGTTTTGTTGTGATCGGAGAGTACTATGGTCGTTTAAGAGCCCTAAGTTCTCTTTGGGCATCAAGACCTAGAGAGTAAGATTTACACAACATATCTTATCATAATTTTCTAGTTTCATTAATTTTGAGAAAGAAAATTGATATTTTAACAATTAAATTTTGACAACTTTCTCTTACCGTCTGAGATGATATTTTTTAAGTGGTTTTGAAATATAGAAAATGAGAAAATGAAAAATTACACAGAAAATATCACTTCAATTTGTAAGAAAAAAGTATTAAAGTTTAGTTGTTAAAAAATTATTTTTCTTTTTTAAAAAAAGAAATTTAAAGTACTATGCACCATTGAAAACAAGATTGAATCATTCTTTTTTGATTCGGTTGAAATTACAGGAGCATGATGAGTGATGATAACTCATGTCAAACAACCACAGAACTGCAGATGGTTCAACCTTCTCAGAATCATTTCTCCAATTTCTGAAAGATAATGTAATTGAAACCTGACAAATGAATTTCTTTGAGCATGCTTTAGAAGAAAAGGAAAGGGTGTCACCACCATCATCATCATGAAGAATTAATTATAATATTTTTTTGTTTTTCTCTTTTCAATCTTCTGCTCCTGTGTCTCTATGTTTTTTCTGTAATTAAATGGAATCTGAGTTTTAAGTGAATGATGAGGAGGCTTCTACTTTAGCTAAAAGAGTATATATAAAAGTTCACGACATAATAAATAAATCTACATAAATTGATGCTATACTTTTAATTTTCTTTCACACACACCATATTTTATATTAATTAATGGCTTAGAACTTGGAAATATAAGGTGGCAGAAAGTTGGTGGAAGAGAGTTGCATTTGTATAGTAGTGGTTTTGGTTGCAAGTGGAGAATCCTATATATATAATATTTAATGCAGAGGAGACAAATCATAAAAGAAGAGGTTTTTTTATATTTATATATAAAAATTAAGAAGGTTGTTGTATGGTTTTGGTAGTTATTCCCCAATTTGCATAGGATTGTGTCTCTTCGTTTATTTGAAGTGGTTTGGTTACATACAATACAAAATACAAAATAAAATTTATATGTTTAATTTATTTTAAAATAAAATCAAAGAAGGAATAAAGCTTTTGTGTTTTGGGGGGCATATGTGTTTATATATATATATATATATATATATAAAACATGGAAATGATTTTTTTTATTATCATTATAATGCAGCAGGAATACAAAGAATAAAAAGTATTCAAAATATACTAAATTAAACTTATAATATTTGATTGGGGAAAGGTTCACGGACATTGGATTTCATCAATTCAGCTCAATGCAATGACTCTTAATTAATCTCAATATGAAAATATTAATCTCTTAATTAATTTACACAATATTTACTTTAAAAATAGATGTTTAATTGACAAAGAGATAATGATCTATGTTTAGATACAACTAAAAGTATAGATTATCAACCATGCAATATTAAGTGCAAAGAAAGGACACAAAAGAAGCATGAAAGATATTTATATTACAAAGATAAAATTTCATCTAGAGAAAATTAACTATATCCAACCTTGAAGAAGTTAGTTACTCCTAAACATGTGAAGCACAAAAAATGACAAGAAGGAACAGTGAGACTGAAGTGAAAGTAGTTCTAAAGCTCCTCCTTAAATCTTTGCCCTTCCTCTTATCTTTGGTTCGGTTTTCCTCCCAAAAACTCATTTTTGTTCAGAGCTCAACTTCTAAACAAACATTTTTTTTAATCAAAACAAGCTTTCTTGATTGACTGAGCAAATGATTTTCTCGTTGGACAAATGAACTGATTCTCGTTGGGCAAATACAAGACTAGTTTTTTTCTTGTATAGGATAATATACATAATTGTGAAAATATATAGGAAGACGAAAATGATCTTGATAGTTAAAGCTATATGTTAAATTTGTTAGATTTGTATGATGAACTAGTTTTTTCTATGTAAAAGGATTAAAGCACCTCAAATGCTTTGTCATTAACATATCTTTTATTTGCTAATAAAAAAAGAAGAAAAAGACTAGCAAGACAAACATGGGACTAGCATGAAACAATTCTCATTAGGCATGAGAAGTGCTAATGAAGCAAGAAGATCTTGAAAATACTTTATTAAATTAATGCCTTTATCGGTAGTGACACTTCTCTTATGTGAATGTCTTACTGGTGTTTAGAAAGAAGAGTGGGGAAAGAACGAAAACAATGAGTAGGAAGGAGAGAACGAAAAAAAAAATAGAAGAGAAAATAGAATAAACTTTATCAAAATTGTAGTTTTTTTAATTATTTAATTATTTAATTGTATATATTTGTTGAGGTTTGAAATAAACCTAAACTATTTTGCAGACGTCTATAAATAAACCTTCAGCACTTAATAAACCTCTGTTACTCAAATTTTGTACTGAAGTTACATTATCGTCTAGTAAATAACCTCTGTTAAACACAATATTTTTTAGGTTAAATCATTGCAGGTCCTCATTTTTGTAACACGAAATCTTAAGTAAGTTCTTTTATTTTATTGACTTAATTGGGTTTTTATTTTAAAAATTTTGTTATAATTAGGTCATTTATGTTAATAATAAACTAATGGTATTAATTATGTGTCACATATCAACACGTGATTTTTTTTAATTTACAGTAGTGTTAACTCATTCTGTTGCATATACATATATTGAACAGCTGTTTAAGGTCTTACAAATATCAAACTAGACACTAAATTTGTTGTACCTTTGACATACGAAGCATATATTAAAAATCTCACAACTACCATAAATATAAAGTCATCATTTGGTAAGGGTTTGAGAGCATCCCAAAAGTCTGCAATGGTGTGATTAAAATGCATGAGAATGCAGAGAAGTAAATAAGAGTGAAGAGTGCATGTGTTAATAATCTTCTTCTACAGAGGGAGTTTTATAGGAGAGATACAAACATCAATGAGACATGAGTCCAACCATATAAGACATTGACACCAATCTCAATCCAAAATCTTAAGACAATAGGTTATGGATCTTCATCCTTATACATGATGTTCAACTTTCTTAATTTTATCGGATGTAAAATTTTAAACTCGTACTTGGATTTCGAACGCATGCACACTCTATCATTATAACTTGAATTGTAGACATAAACTTTGGGTTCTGACACATTTGTTCCCGATCTTAGAGTCTCAAAATTAATCAGCAGCAGCAACCAAGTCACTGCTTCTGGTATTGAGGTTGAGTGGAAAGGGACTAAACATAACACATTAATTACGTGCATGCTCATAGTACTTCATGCACCACTGTACCTGCACATGCATATCACTCATTTGTCTATGCATTAACCTGAACTCCTGTTCATCATTTAATCTTCCACCATAAGCTCTAATACCAATTTTCTTCCCTATATTTCTAATAATTATTTCATATTTTTATTCACTTAAACTTTGATCCAAGAATGTGATATCTATATGTTTTTTTTTCGTGTAATCTCTTTCGTTCGAAAATAAATGATCTAGAAGTTCAGCTTCATTTTGTTGTTTTCCATGTTGGAGGTTGACTGTGCCTAGAAAAATGTAAAGATTTTACATTAAATTAAAAATAAATTGTGAAAAAGTATTAAATAATTACCATAAATATTAAGATAAAAAATATTATTTTAAAAGATAAAGCAATTAGTGTTGCTGTAAGACATAATTAGTACTATGTTGTTGCACTACAAACAGTTAAGCCTACTTTAACCTAAAAGGGATTTGATCTATTTAGTGGATGACCACATGGATAAATGTAAAAGGAAACAAAATTCTGATTTCTCTAATTTAATCAATTTAAAAAAAAAATGTACATGTATTTTGAATATTTAAAAAAAAAATGTTATCGTACATCATTTTAGTCGTTTCAAACATGATTGTTTTTGAAAAAATATACTTGTAAGCTCAAATCAAGTTACATAGTCAATAAGTATTCAATAAGGTTTGAATGTTGTATATTAATATTTTATTTGTATTTATTTTATGTGAAGTTGTTAATTATAAACACTTATTAGAACACAGAAGAAAAATCTCTTTACTTAAGAATTTTAATGACAACTTTTCAGTATATTTTATTACTAATTAAAATATATTGAGTGTTTTGCAATGGTGGGGTCATTTCAATTTCAATGCTCAAGTTTTGTGTATATTGAATTCAAAAGTTAATTAAGGAATAGAATGAATGCATCTCTTGAAGTGATAGGTTGAGGGTCTTCATAACCTTGTTCTTATAACCAAAGACAATTATTTTTGTCTGATATTTTTCAAAATTTTAATATTTTTATTCAACTAAATAAAAAATACTTAAAATAATTCATTGATTATTCATCAAAGCAAGTGTCTTATTCTGACTTGATTTTTCAGAATAAATCTTATCTTGTCCATTTATACATTATATAATGTTATACTCTTTTGTAAACCATATCGTATTGATTTAGCATTTAGCAGGCTCTTATATTCGATCATTAAGAATTTGAAGGAACCTCCAATTGGATTTAGGAATAGGAATTAGTTGACATGGGTTATAATATAATTATTTTTTTCTGAGAATTTATTTTTAGTTTTATAGTTTGAATAGTTTTGGCCTGTGGATTTGTCTACTACTTTTGAATGAATAATGAGCAAATGGAATTAAAGTATTTGGAAAGATAGCAATATGGGTCATTATCGGCGTGCTTATATATTAACCGTCCAATCTTGAAGAGATTTTAGAGGACAACTTTATTTTTTGTTCGTAGTTTAATTAATGCATACGTCTCTTTAGATTAGGTACCATTTTATAATTTATAGCAAAGTAATGTTTCTTTTGTCTTTTCTTTTTGTGTATCGGATTGAGAGTGGGGACCTGCATTAAAGTATTGAAACGAAGGAAAATGCAAGATTTCTTCTGTTTTTAAGTTCTAAAATGACCACACTTTATGTTACTAGGTTATATGATGATTCTTGCTGTGAAAGGAGAAAAAAAAAAACTAAGTTAACAGTGAATCATATAATAATAAAACGAAAATCAAATGGTGCAGTCAGAATTGGCCTAGTATTATGGCATTTTGTCATCAGAAGTTTTCTTGAGCTTATTAGAATAAAATATTAAATAATTTCTTGAAGCATCAATGTCCAGTTGAAAATGAATACCAAGCATAATTGTTTGATTCATAATTGGAACAGTAAAACAAAGTTTACACATGAGGAGACTGGTATTAGGTGGCTGCAGATGAAACTATAATTTATACGTTAAATCCCAGAAAAATTATATTAAAATTCCATTCCCCATTATTCAGGAGAAAGCAATCAATAATGTGGGAGTCACGTTGTACAAGGACAAAATAGATTATACACTGTAACTTAGCTGAAGTCACAGCTTGAGAAATGAAAACACTGATATAATCTAATGTTCTATATAGATAGCAATTTCTGAGACAATGGCTAGAAACCCAGAAAAAACTAGTTAGATTCATGAGAGAAGTGATGCAATTTCATGAAATCCATGTTTGAAGCTTCCTCTATACAACTTTCAGTAAAAGAATATGGAATTGCAATAACAAGTTTCTCCACGTCTCCCGTTTACTCTAAAAATGTGTCAAAATTCGTTAACCCAATCACAAGTTTTCTCTGCAGAGAAACTCAAGCACCATCAAGATCTTGATGCCAACAAGGTTTCAGAGAATACATACAAACTCTCCTTCAGACATGATACGTGTAACGCGTAGAGTGTGAGCTATATATCCCTTCACATTAGCATATTTAAGTCTGATAGGTCGTCCATTGGAATTTCAAGGCCAATAGAATCATGGTCTTGCAAGCCATCTTCATCAAAGTTCAACCAAGAACTAAGATCATGTGCGCCACCAAATTCTTCTATTGAACTTAAATCAGGTAGTGGCAAATTCCCAAAGTCATTGGATTCCTTTATTTGAGAAGTGTCCACAGCAGATAATGTAGCCCCATCTTTGGTACCATTTTTTATTGTATCATTAGCAGGTAAACGAGCAGAATCCTTTGCTTCCATAAACCTATCATGTCCACTACCACTAATCTTTTGCTTCTTAGCTTTTGGTTTGTTCTCATTTTGGCTACTGTCCAGTGACATCCGTCCAGCTCTACCAATAGGGTTTTGCCTGCTCTGGTCCCGGCTTTGATTCCTGTCTCTCTCACTTCTCTTTCCCTTGACTCCACCATGAACAGCGCCGTCAAGATTTGATGCTCTTGAGGAAGAACCACTGACACCACCATTGACCAGCATTTCCCTCTTCTTTTCTTTGATAAACACGGACCCATTCTTAGATGATGCTTGTTCAGATGACTGAATTGAACCTTGAAAAGAATCAACCAATCCCCTGTCTGCATAATCTCTATGGCAATCATACTTCTCGGATGCACTAGAAACTGCACCTGTAGCAATAGACACAACAAAAATTGAGTGGAAAAAAATCAAGTCAACTGGTCAACACAGACAAATCTCTAACAGTCAATGGAAAGGAAGAAACAGGGTGATTGCTTATCAATGTTTTCTAAGGCCTAATATATACTAAAAAGAGTAACAACGCATCCAATGATATCAAATACAAATGCAGAATTTTGGAATACCTGATTTTCTGGCTTCAATTTGATGGGAAATTTTGTTACATGTATTACTGGCTGTGCCAGAGACCATACAATCTGCAGGTTGAGTATCATTCTCACGTGAAGGTGGGGCAAACATTATATTTTGTAGGGTAGGTTCACTAAAGCAGTTAATCCCAGCCTCTTCGTATCTTTTACATCTTCCAAGAGTACGCTTAATAAAACCCAATGCAACTTGCTTAGACACCTTGTGAACTGCACCTTTTGAATTTTTGCTTCCACGGCTTGCCTGCAAACATTTTAAAGTGATGAACTAATTATTACAGCTAATTAAAGGACTCCACTCATTCATTAACAAAATATTCCCAATTACCAATGACCTTCGAATTCTAACCTACATTACCCACAAATTAGTCAACTGATTATCTAGGAAAGACTAAATTATATATGGAGAAATTGTCTACCGGTGAGACACGTAAATTCTCAGGCAGAAGATCATCACCATTATCATAGAAACTAGAAAGAACATGCGTGGAAACAAGGCAGAAATAGAATGGGGGAAGAGTAAACTATGAATCACTCCCATGTATGACTCAAAAAGATAACCAACAACACAAACTAAAAGACAGCTATCTAAAGAAGTAGAAATCCATGTTCCCAAGACAGCAGGAAACAAGACGGCATGTTCACAAATTCTAAGACCCGAACAAAGAAAGAAAATAACTTGTCCGAATCAATAGGAATTCACTCTCTACACTGAAACCAAATCTAACAAGGACCGATTTGGTGTTTAAGCATGTAGGTTTTACAAATCCTGTCTGAGCTTCGTACAGTTAGAATATAGAAGCCAACAATATCTGCAAAGCAACCAAATATGTTGCTCTGCATGACTGTATGGCGGGTACAAGGCCAAATCACTGTTATGCTCTGCCCGGTTATCAGAGTCGAGCACATAACTGGGTTGAATTGCTTACTGATTCATAAATGTATCCAATTATGATACCAGCAACCACCCCAAGCAGTTTAAACTATCTAAACTTGGTCCTGGAAAACCATTTTTTTAGTTGGGGACTGATGTTTTTCATGCAGTCGAAGGTGAAGAAAAACTGTTGTACTAAATTGCAAGAGCCAAGATGGAGGAAAGTTGTCCACCATGTGTGACCGAAAGTTTTTGTTTGATTTAGAATGAAGCCCAAGACATTTGCTCGCTCTAGCTTTTGAGGTATCGGACAAGGTGTTTAAGCAAAATACACAAAATGCAGTAACGAGAACTGAACCCATTGACTCGGAAGGCTCATGTGCAGTATCGTACCACCAGATCACCAAGTTTTCTTTTAATAAGTATATGCAAAAAATACATATACAGACATATTTTAAACTTTATTTTACTTACACTGATTCAAATAGTTCAATTAGTAACTATGGTTCAACCGGTACCCAATGCCTAGTTCTGATAAAATTGGTCCGAACTAGTGTAATTGTGTATTATATTATAAAGTACATGATTTTATGACTAGTGGGATATTTATTACAAATCTGGTAAATCTTAAATAAAATCATGTATAAAAATGGTAAGAAGATTTGTAAATCATATCTTAATAAAATACAATAAAAGGTTAATAGAGGAATATTTTGTACCAATCTCTTTCTGTAAGCCGTTTCAGTAAGATAGTCAAATGCAGATTGTTCAATCTTCCTGCACATCAAGCACAAAATCTTAATAAAAATCAATTAAATCTTAAGCATAAATTCAAGAAATGGAAAGTCGTTACTCATGAATACTGGAAAACAAAAGGAAATTAGGACAAAAGCTATAAATATAATGAAATTAAAGATACAAAGAGGGATCTCAGAGGAAAAACATATTTAGCACTTACCGCCTTTCCACATCCCTCTCTTCTTGAATAGCTTTATCAATTTTGTCCAAAGTACTCTTCTTCCTTTGATTCTATTAATAAATCAAAATAAGGGATACAGATATAAAGAATGGACCAAATTTAAGGTCAATGAGATAGATTTGATAAATTAATTAACGTGAAAAATTATTTCAATGTACACCTGTTCATATAGTGCTTTCTCAAGTTTCACAATATCTTGATTAATAATAGCTTCATCTTCCTCAGCTAAATCAGGCTGTCCCAAGCAAAGTAAGATTAAGGATTATAGACATAAATCTAGTAAGCTTCAAATAACTATGATAACTGTAATGACATATATGAAAAAAAGCCTACCAATATTTCAGGATATAAGCCAATGCTCTGCAACTCAAGCAGCAGTTTGTCATCCAGAGACATCAGCTGATACTGGCCATCAGGAGAAGGAAAGCTAGGAACACTTAACTCAGCATGCTGCAGTTGATCAAGATCATTTGAACATATTTCACCAGTGTGCGTGATATCTGAGAGGGAAAATTCTTCATCACCCTGCCAAACTCCAGTGCTTTGTAAAGAACTGGATGTGTTTGGGTATCTAAATGTGTTGGATGTGGTGCTCTTATCACAGGATAGTCTATCCAACACGCAGTTCTTCTGAATTTGAAGATCCACCTCTGATTCAACTTCAGAATCCATTCTATCCCGATCTTTGGGTTCAAAATCAATTTGATTACAAGAACCACAGTGAGAGTCATCACTGGCACATTGTCGGGATATATTCTTTGCATCAATTTGGTGATACGATTCTTCACATTCCTCTTCTTCAATTAAAGCACAGAGAAGTCTTTGAAATAGTGGGGTAACCTTGTCCGGTCTGTCCATGTCCTTCTTTCCACCCAAAGCATCAAACTTAGTTAAATCCTCATCACATTGACTTCTCTTTCTTTCTTCTGAATCTTGAGTGGCCTTGTTATTTATAACAACACCCTGAGGAAATACAAACTTACTATTAACCACATTCCTCCAGATGAAAATTGTGGTTTAATAGAGAAAACCTTAAATTTACAGAAGAAGATCACGACAGGAGTCCTTCATTATTGACATAATGAAAGATGTAGGATAGTTTTTTATAATGCCAAATACTTACCAACAGATCTTGATCAATGCCAAACATATGAGATAAACTTTTATCAAATTCCACGGCAATATTGAGCTGATTAAACAACCAAAAAACCAGTAAGTCGGAATCTATTCACCAATTGGGAGTCAGATGGTAACTTCACATTTCAAGAAAAAACACAACATGCGTAAGACCCAGTTGCTACCTGTTGCTTCAAGTAAGATGCATCATCCAAGCTGATAGAAGCAAAAATAGACTCCATTTTATTCCAGAAAGGACCCGAACAAGCAAGGTCTACATAAAATAAGCCACCAAAGTAGTGAAATATAAAATTACAAACCAAAAAGAAAAACATTTAGAAGAAGGTAAAATGGTTAAAGAAGCATACTGCTAGCATCACGAGCGGCATTTGCAGCTTTACATAACTCTTCACGATCATCATCAGATTCACCTGGAAAATCACATTACAGTGTGTGAAAACATAATGAAAAGCAAATATATATAAAAACATTTAACCGGCTACATATTAACCTGAAAACAAAATTAAACCATTTATTGAATACAGAAAAATAATTTTAATGATAGAATAAGTTATGTGTAAAATAATATATGTATAACTACAGAAAATTTCGTTATTATAGCCTCTACGCGCCTGAAAGGTTCAGTGTGATATGACATTTGTAAAAATATTTCAGTTGGGTAAAACCTACACACTAATATCACTACCACACATAAGCAAAGTGAATGAATTTAGCCAACCCTATCATAGAACAAAATTTCCCAAATAAATAAGCTTCTAAATATCAACAGTACCTCCAAAATCAGCAGAACCAATGTTCAGTTGCTTCCCTACACGAGCCACAACTTTGCGCTCTTTCTGCTTTTTTGAAGGAGGGCGACCATATTTGCTGCATTCAACAAAAAGATACAAAGACAGTTTTAGAAATGAAAGGAGAAAAGATGAACTAGATCTAAAAGTAAAGTCAACTCACATTTTACTCTTATCATTAGGCTTCATGTCCTGTACTGGCTTCATTATTGGTCCATTTTCTGCCTTCTCCCTTCCAGAAGGGAGGCCCGGCCTAACTAATGATAAATTCCTTCCATTTCTTCCATGTCTCTGCACACTATCTCCAGATTCATCATTTGATATCTTAGTCTTCCTCATTTGAAACATTGAAGCCCCAGCCTTATCTGGTGCCATAGCAAAGTCACTGCCATTCACTCCTTTCTCTTTTATTTTGTTTTCCCCAGCTCCAGATTCCTCACTTTCAGATAATCCAAAGGGAGATGAAATATCATCAGGCGGTCTTTTATATTTTGGATTACTGTGGTCTACACTGCTTGGCAGTGGAAATCCATTGTTGCCAGCAGAAGAAGCTTTAACACTGAAATCGGAAGTTAGACAGCCTTCAGATGAGGCCTGAACTTCAAGATTGCGTGAGGCAGGAGAAACTACTTTAACTCTTCGTGAGCGTGAATTTTTAGGTGGTCTCTGACCAACCCACTGGGTCATTGGATGTATAGAAGAACCTATGGATGTAAAAAGGCTTTTAATTTTTCGTTATACCAACCAATGAGATTTCATATTAGAATTTGAAGGCAGTTACCAACCAGGAAAAGCTGTAGATGAAGGTTGAGTGTTTGATGATTCTAGTGCACTAACTGAACCTGTCCTTGGTGCTCGAGATACCTTGTTTTTAATTATCATGTTAGGGCTGCTCGCCGGGTCCTCCTGAGTGCTAGCCCTATTTATAGAAACATAAAAATTTAATAAATTTGTAAATAGCAATCAAAACACCTAAATGTAAACAACAACCTGTGTAAAACATTATTGTGATAAATCTAAGTCTAGAATCAAACAAAATTGACAGATAAAACAACTAGGCTGTAGAAGTAGAAATAAAGACCATGTCAATATAGGTTCAAACCTGGTGTTTCCTTTAGCAACAACTCTCTGCTCAGCTATGTGCTCCCTGTGAACAGAAACACCTTGCTCACTTGTAAGCATCATGCGCACACCTGTATTAGTAAGCTCTGAAGAGCCCTCAGACTTGATTCCACCAGATCCAGACTTCAATCTACATCCAAAAAAGGGTATTAATACACAAGAGAACTACTTTTGCTTTTCGGTTCCCCAATAACAAAAGTTTCAACAAACTATTTGCCAATGATATGAAAACCTAATATTTGTTGAATCACACAAGTAAACAATATTCCAAAGAGGAAAATTAATGGACTAAAAGATTGGTGGGAGAAAAAGACCATGCAACATAATGTAGATGAACTTCTATCTAATGCTAATTGTGATAGGTTAGTCAAATGAAGAATATAAACAAACAATAAACATGTAATTCAAACTTAAAAGCATTCCTGAGTCTATCCTCTAGCAGTAAAGCTAATCAACATAATTAACCTAAATACATTCATCAATTGTGAATGTAATATACAGAGAGGTCTACGAATCATCTATCTATGACTAACAACCTCCATCTTGGATATATTCCTGCAATTGATTCATAAATTATTTCACTATCAAACATAGAACGCAAAACATGTAACTTTCCAAGTAAGGAATAAAAAAGACCTTTAAACAAGTAATTATTCAGAGAACTACTTTAGTATAAGTACTTTTCTAACCAAATTTTTTTCAATAGAAATGGGGATTATATAAGTGTCTGAATTAGATATCAATCCCTTTCGCAACTACAAAAAATTACACCATGAAAAAAACTGCATGTCCAAGGGATCATCCAATATATTCTCTGAACACTCACCAAACAGGAAAAAAAAAAAAAAGCGTACAGAAGGAAAGGTGAGAATTATCATCAAAATCCCCAAACTGAAAGCTGTAATTTTACCAAACAAAAACAAAAATGCCCAGAGGCCCAGGCTCCGCTTCTGTTTAATAGCCAATGAAGAGAATGGAAGTAAGAAAGTTTTTTTCCCCTCCTAAACAAGTAAACAACAGGAATGCTTTAAAAACTGAACAAATAGCAACAGATAACTGAATGAACCAGATAAGTACAAGCATCAATATTGCGACACACTAAATGGATTCATTTGGAATGCTTTATTTCACACTTAACATAGTGAAATAGTCTTCATACGTAATAAGGCGTCCAAGACACTCTCCATCTACAATTTACATTTGAAAAATATATATTGCAATTGAGAATAAAGAGAAAAATAAAACTAAATACCTGAAACCCTGAGCATCATAAAGTCGCATCTTCAAATCAGTGTTTGCCTTTGGATGAGCAGTTCTTTTTACATCCCTTTCAGTAGTTGTAATTCTGTTTCCTACAGTTCCAACAGACCTCTTTTTCTTTATTTTTTGATCCAACCCTTCACCTCCAGCAAGTAATCTGCGAGTTTTCTCTTCGTTTCGAACAGAGCTACCTCCAAGTGTTTGAACCAGATTTGCATCCTTCTCTGTGACCATCCGTGACCTTCCGATAGCAGTAGACCTACTTTCCTCCTGGGAGCATTACAGGGTGTGCAAAGTAATGAAGAAAGAGTGAAAGTAAACACAAGCAGATTATTAACATAAATTAATAAATAAAAACCAAGAAGAAAACAGAGCAAAAAGTTGCCCATTTTTAAATATGACATTTGTATTATCATGTATCAACACTTTACTTTGAGATTTAGATGACAGATTACTCAAATTATTCCATTCTAAAATGTTTAAACTAGGCTAGAAGCATCTTGAATATTTGCTTTTGGGATTAAAAAGGAGCTTCAAAATTTAAATGAGTAAATTGATGTGTATATGCATTCCTATTTGACCCTCGTAAATATTAAAGTCCATATTGTTAAAAATTATGTAACAATATACATGACAGGTCAGCAATATAGTATTTTAGAATAATAATAATAATAATAATAATAATAATAGCATCTTTCATTACACAGATAAAGAATGTAATATACAACATGTACGCACCCGCACATCTGCCACTGATGTACGAATTCGTTTGTTCAGCATTGAATTTGAGGTCCTTGCTTCTGATCTCTGGGTTAGATTATCATTAGGGATTTTGTGAATCTGGTTACCCATCTTTGTCAAGTTTACTCCACTTCCCCTATCAGTAGATAAATCACTCCTTTGCCGCTTCTTTATGTTTAATGCCTCGTACTTTTCCAACTTAGACAAAGATTCCCCAAGCATTTTTGATCTATCCCTGATGAACATTACACATTTGCATTAGGACATCAACATGAACACATTGTGTAATAAAATGATTGGTAAACAATTTACATTTGAAACTAACTTCTACAGTAGACAAAGCACAATCACAAATATTGTACAAATCTTAAGGTCATATAGAATTAAGAAAAAGGCTAAGCATACTGATATTATGTTAAAAGCCTTAATAGAAAACTACTTTATATAGTACTTTCTCCCACCGACCGAATGGACTAATTTTTGGGTTCGACTTTCCTCTTGTACTCAATTCTTACCATTCTCATCCATTACACCAACTGTAAGGTAATGAGACCATTCATTTCACAGTTGACTAAGCCGTACTAAATTCTGTTTTTCACTCAGCCATTTAAATAGAACTTTTCGGGTGTAAAAAATATGTTGGAGGAAATTGGGTAGAAAAACAATCATATACCTTGCCTTTCTGGAGGCATCCTGTACACTTTCTTTGAAGTGCTTTAGTTCCCCTGAAGCTCCAGGAGCCATGGGTTTAGGATGTGGACCTCCAAAAGATTGGTCTTCAGACGTGTTTCCAGCAGAGACACCAAGAACCCTTCTTAGCTCTCCTGTATATTTTCTATTGCCTACGGTAATTGAATCTAGTGGCAAACACTGTGGCAAGGGTGGCATATCCGAAGAAGTTATCCCGCTGCTGCTGCTACTGTTCAAGTTATTTCCAGAACTCAACATTAAGCTGTCAACCTTACTAAAGCTTAGAAGGCAGGTCAAAAGAAATACTTTCTTTTGCACTGCCAGATCAAACTGAGTCTCCCAATTCCTGCCCGAATCCTATTAATGCAGAACAGAAATATTGATTATTACCCGCTAGATAATATTTAGATAAACTTTTCCGTAAACATTGTAAGAGAAGAAAATAAGATAAAATGAATTGAATTTCCCTCATAAGTTAAAATCAACTTTGGCACTAAACTTCAATATAAGTTTCTCATTAAACTTGTCCAAAAGATGAAGATGGTTAGTTTTAATTTACCAGAAAAACCCAATTCATTTTACTTCCTTATGTTCTTCTCCTTAAGTGTACGAAAAAGCTTATCCAAACAATGCTAAAGTACATTATTATATTATAAACAAATTAATAACGAGTCCATATACAGCTCCAAATAGATTTATAGCACGAGATCGAGCAAGACAAAAGGAAAGCTGAAACAAACTACTTATGAAAACTCCTTACTGAATGATGCTCAATAGAAAAATGAACAAGCTTCCACTAACATCAATGAAGCCATCCCATCCCATTTCAACGAAGGTTGACACTCCCTAACGTACATTGCCAATTTAACGAAATCGCAACACCAAATTCCCCCGCAACGAAAAAAAAACTAAATGCCCAACACCGCATAGTTCAGAAAATACTAGTAAAACCGAAAACGAATTTCCCCTCTCTAACAGTTAAAAAAGAAAAAAGAAACAAAATTAGAACAAAATTTTGCAGTAAAACCGAAACGGCAACGAATAAAGAAACGAACTAGATAGTGGCAACCACCATACAGGCAAGGGTGTAGGAAAATTCACGAAAGATCGGAATTGGGGATACGAGAATCAATTCGTTGGAAAAAGAAAACCCTAGGTTGAATTGGGGAAATTGGGGAAAAGAGGGTTGGAGCTGAATTGAAAGAGTGAATTGAAGCAACGGAAAATTGACGATCGGAAAAAATAATACCTTGAAGCGGAATTGAACAAAGTCAAGCGCAGATCAAAGTCGCAGAGTTGAGTCCCAAAAAGGTAAAGATATATTCATATATATTCATATGTATTATATTATGTAATTATGTAATTCTGTATTATATTATATATTATATAATATATTATATAATAATTATTATATTGTGATTAAAATACACAGTGTTATATTATATACTATATAGGCATAAAAAAACAGTTGTAATGTGATTAAGAACCATTATAAGACCCAAAAAAAAAGAAACTAAATTTAGGAAAATAAAAATAGTACTGTGAACCAAAATAACGCGGGAGGGTACATTCTACGCCGCCTCTACCTTACGCCATTCGTATGTTTGTGGTCGTGTATCTTTATGAATTATACACTAAGTTTAATAAATACATATGAGATTATTAATTTTCGTCATAATTTGAATTACTTGACATAGTACAAAATTTTTATATTAATAATGTCTGAAAATTAAATTTCACTTTATTTAAGCTCATAAAAAAACAAAAAATAAGCATAATTTTCTTATAACAGTAAAATGAAAGTTTATTTATCAATTATAATAAAAATAATTGAGAAATTATATTTAAGATTTTTATTAATTTTTATTTAATTGAATCTTTATCTTTTTAAGGACTCAATATCAAATTGACTTAATGTTATACTTTTTTTTCTACTTTGAAATTTCTCTAATTTTTATTCTTCTTTCACTTCTTACCGCATTCTTTCATCTTCCAAATTTTGACATAAAATCTTCTTAACAACATTAATGTTAATTTAATGAAAGAAATTTTATTAAAATTTTAAAAAATGACTAAAAAGATAAAGAAACCAAAATAAATAAAAATTTAAGTATAAAAACAACCTTACTAATTAAACATAAAACTAAATAAAAGAAACAGTATAGGAAAATAAATATATATTTTGTAAAAGTCCTCTTTTAACAACTAGAAAAGAAAAAAAATGATATTATTTTTTACAAATAAACCAAATGGATTTAATATGATTTTGGTCCTTCATCTTTAATTATGTGTTTGAATCTGCATGAGTATGCGGATGGAAAGTGAGTTACAAACATGTTTGGTTTCACTAATTTGCACTGATTTGAGAGGACGGATTTGCACATGAGTTGCAGATTTTAGTACTCTCTAAAAAGGAGAAATTCAGAGAAAGACAACTCATCAAGTTAAATAACATTTTTATTTTTATTTTAATATCATTTCTTCTATTTACATTGAAGGGTAAAACGGTAATCATACCATTTACTTGACTAAAAAATATAATTTATTAAATTTTATCAATCACATCATACATAAAATTTTATAAACTTTCCACTCATATCCACTCAAATCATATCATCTTTCTCTTAATCCAAACAATCTCATATTTACCTACAAATTAATTAAAATCAACACAAATACACTTTCTCAAATCCACACCTCAATCCAAACAGAACATAAGTGAAAATTGAAATTATTCCATTTTCAAAACTTTCATGGCAATTCCACACTATGTTGTCACGGTTTTAGACAGTGCTAGTGGTGTTAGCCTCAAATTCTCAGTCAAAAAGCAATTTTCATGACAAAGCTTTGGACGGTGGATTGTACTGTTGGCGCACCTATTTTAGAGAGCTTTAGTGGTCTTTGGCATTGGTTTTCACCTTGGGTGTGATCATCACAGAGGGCTCCAAGGGTCGACAGTGCTGGATATCAACTTAAGTCATTGGGTGCTTAATGGGTTCATGGCCCCTAGAACATATTTTTGAAACTAGTAATCGGTTACTAGTAGGTTGCAATTGATTACCATAACCAAACTCGTAAAACCCGCTTTTTTTAGCTAGCATACTAGGCGCGCCATCAGTACCGCAAATAATGCAGTGATTAGGTTTTGCTATATAGTGTTGTTTTCACTAGCTTTTATAGTTTTAATTGTTGGTATTGTTGATTTTCCAAGGGTTGTAGTAGAGGTAAGAGTTGATGTAATGCAAGGAATTCCACGGGGGAAATTTCCAATTATTGTGTTTCTTTAGAGTATGCATTATAATATTGATTCATTAATGGAGTTATCATGAAACTCTACTAACCATTCACACTTAAGTAGAGTAGAATGTGTTAATTGGAAAGAGTGGCAGAAAGTCCTAGTTCAGGAGTTTTACCATGGCCTAAAACTGTAGGAGGATAATCTTGTGCATGGTAGGGTGAAACTTGTTGGCAATGGCTTGCAAAGCAATAAATGTCACCACAAGTGTCTAACTCCAATGAATCTAAACTTAATGCATGTATCTCAATAATTGAGTTTAGAATTATTTGTTTTGTGTGAATTTGTAATGTCTTTATGAATGCTTGGTTTATTTTTATAACATGAATTAGTGGTATATGATATCTCTTTTGCATATTAACTTGCCCTTTATTGTGTTTGTGTTTCTTGTATTGATTTCTTCTTTTACAATAATCATTATTCATTTATGTGAACAGATGAAGAAACAGGAGTTAGTCTAGTTCAGGATGATGGAGATGCAGTTGTCTAGCTTTTGGACTAGAGCCTTCTTTAGATTGATCTTTTTGAAAAATTTTATGCAAGTTGTGTATATGACATGTTATATGGTCATACCTTTAGATAACTCTAATAACATTTATCTAGAGAATGGATTACCTGCTTTTAATTTTTTAAGTTCCTAATACTTTATTTTAGTAGAATTATTCTATTAAAATGGGATATTACAATAAAAATAATGATTATTTAAGACATTTGTAAGTTAAAAGAGGTAAAGTTTAAGAATTGGGAAAAAAATATTTCAAAGCACCTATCAAGAGTATAAATTTTAAGTAATAATAAGATGGTAAGTGTATAAGGGGTAAAATTTAAAGAGGTTAAATATTTGTTATTAGTTTACTCGTTACATGTCTTTACAATTTAATACATCACTCTCTCTATCCAAGCAATATATAAATCCAACATAATGTATTTTTAAAATAAAAAATCAAGTCAATAGCTTAATCTAGAGTGCGTGTTAGTTTGTGTAAATTTATTCACATATAAAAAATGCTAAATTTTAACAAAATTTGACAAATTTGGTGGTGAAATGTTTCTTCAATTTTAGAATATTCTTGTGTTGGTTTTTGTACTTATAGTTTTTCATCCGTTATGTTCTTTTCTTTATTTTGTAATTTAAGTTTCATTTTTTATTTGATTGTTGTAATCCATGTGTCACACGCATGTCTTCTTTCTTTTTTTTACCAAAATTTTTGAAAGAAGAAAAATTTTTGTTCCTTCTCTCATATTTATCTTTTTTATACTTTATCTATTTTAGAATTTGATTGCATCTCATTGTAGATGAGTAGTTAAAGATTTCGATAAGAAATTCAAACAAAGTAAGTTTCTATTTTTTCTATAGTTGCCTTATTCTCTTACTTTAGTAAAGTTATAATCATCAATTTTTGTGGGATCAATTGAGAGAAATAGTCATCTCAACTTAATGTAACACATTATGAAATTTTTATCATGTTCGTTTTACTATTTCAAATGCTTTTAGTTTAATTTAACTTGTTTTAATGTAATATTGAGAGCGTAATAGTAATATGTAGAATTCGTTCTTTGTATTACATAAAATGTAATTAAATAATTAACTAATTAATTAATATACTTGTATGAATGAAGTATAACTCATTATTCATGTTACATATTAATTTGATGAAAAAAGATACATTGAAAAAATCGAATTAGCCAAATTCTAAATAATAGAATAAAATTAAGAAAAAAAAATACCATTTTAACAAGATTAAAATATCTGAAGGTATTATATGAATGTATAATACAATTAAAAATAATATGAATGTATGCTTATTTTCGAGAACTTATTTAGTATATGATATGATCAAATGTTTCACGTAAATACAATAACTAAACATAAGTAATATATTTAACTATTTATGATATTACATATGGGAAGATTATCTAAATTAAATATAACTCATTTATTATTCAATATAAATATTTACATATATTAAGAAAGCTACTTTTTAAAATATATACCGTCAATATTTGTTTAAGTCCGCATTTTGATCTTGAGCGTTTAATGTGGACTTAATTGGATGCGTATTTATGAAAATTTAAGAATCAAATTACAATATGAAATAGTATGAATCGCATACTTATTATCATATGAAATATTATGAGTGTTGAGGATTTGTAAGAATTCTAAAAATATAAGAAATATAAAATATATGACAGATATAAGAGATATATTATAAAAGAAACTTTTTATCCTATTTTATTCATATATTCTCTCTCTCTCTCTCTCTATATATATATATATATATATATATA
>Ga0214542_1006378_pt1 | contig 21572 bp, 9 predicted proteins | sample CNSS1metaG_FD_160096 | JGI IMG/M metagenome (GOLD analysis project Ga0214542, IMG submission 160096) | Root nodule microbial communities from cowpea collected in UCLA plant growth center, Los Angeles, California, USA - CNSS1 | ecosystem: Host-associated > Plants > Roots > Nodule | place: USA...
TCCTAAATGTGGTTGGATAACATGTCTTTGGATGCTTAGTCTTTGAGCCTCAAATCCATGAGTTTAAATGCATGATAGCTACATGTTTGTGTCTTTGTGTATGTCATGTTGAGTCTTTAAATGTGCCAAACTTTTGCTTGAGTCATATGTCATACGTTAACTTGAAGTTTTCTTATTCTTGTTTTTCCAAGTATTTGAATCTTGCTTTCACTTTATGTCTTGCTTGATGTATGCTCCATGAAATTGATTTTGGCCTAAAACTTGAACTAAGTGTCCAAGCCACCTAAAATTCTTTCTCTCCATTTTATGAAACTAGTTGTGGAAAGAAAAAAAATTTGCACCAGTTTTTGCCTAAAAACCGAGAGCAACCTTGCTCCTTGGTGAACTAAAAGTATGTTTTTCACTAGGTGTTATGCTACTAGTTTTTCATACTTGAGAATTGGGTGATATTGGCTAATTAGTTCCATGCTTTAACTTGGTTATGATCTTTCTTGGTGTATGCATGATTTCAGACTTAAAGATATTTGTCAAGTACTTTCCATAGAGTCTTTAAAATGTGCTTTTCTTGTTTTATTCTTCTTAAAAGTTTTGTCTCAAACTTTTCTTCTTTAGAGTTTAGCTTTTCTTTTTTTGTGCTTTTCTTGCTTGTCACTAGGTATTCTTTGTTTTGTCTTACTAGTTTTTTTTTCTTGAAACTCATGGGGTGTTATGGCCGAATCACTTGTCTTGCATTTGAAAGGTTTTGCACAAGTTTTTAAAAGTGTTTTCTTCAATCCTTTGGTGGATTTTGAGTGCTAGCCTTGCCTTGTTACTTTGGGAGTGTGATCTAAACACTTGGGTTGCATTTTGGATTGGAATTGGTCTTGGTTTTCATGTTGTCTAACCTCTAATCCATTTATTTTGTCTCGGATTTGAGTGTTTTTGTTGTAGCAATCATGGAAAGTTCATCAAATGCACCTACACCAAACAAAAATAATACATTGATGAGATTGCTTTGAGATTTGGAGTTGTCTAGGAAGGAGGCCTTTGAACAATTGAGAAAAGACAAGGAGGAAAGTGACCTAAGAATCCAAGAGCACATTGAAAGGCTTGAAGCTATAGATAGAATTTTTCCAATTTCAGAACATCAATCCCCTCTAAGTATTTGCGAAAATGTTTCCTTTAAATTTTTGAACAATTTTTACATATAAAATATGAATTATTTGAACTGTAAACAAAAAAAAATATGGAATTTTTCAAATTTCAGAACTTGTTGGCCAAACGGTTAGTCAAATAAAATAGTAATTGAAAGAAATAAATAAAAATGGAAAAAAGATAAAATAAGATAAATAAAGAAAAATAGGCCGATTCCACTGCTTTTTCAAAATAGGATTCATTATTGGTTTCTTAAAGATTATTGTTATTGATTTCTTGTTTAAGACTTCAAATTAATCAATGTAACTTCTCAATTAATTTGTTGGCGTCCTTACTTTTAACCAAAGTAACTTATCAATCAAAAGAAAAATTTTAGGAAATATTTCTTACTCTTTAGAGTTTAAATAATTCATATTTTATATCTAAAAATTGTGAAAAATTTTAGCAAATACTCAAACAAGATTGATGTTCTGAAATTTGAAAAATTTCATCTTTTAGTAACACTTTTTAAATATTATTTTACTATTTTATTCCTATTTACAATTTAAAAATTTCATATTTTATATATTAAAGTTCCTCAAATTTTCACTAGGAAGACATTCACCAATACTCAGAAGGGATTGGTGTTATGAAAATTCAAGAATTCCATCTTTTTGTAACAAATTTTGAATTTTATTTTTTACTATTTTTTACCATATACAAATTTTGAATTTTATGTTTTACTATTTTTTACTATATACAATTTAAACAAATTTTGCTTTTTACAATATTTCATATTTTATATATTAAAGTTGCTCAAATTTTTTCTAGGAAGACGTTCGCGAATACTCAAAGGGGATTGGTGTTATTAAAATTCATGAGTACCATCTTTTTGTAATAATTTTTTAATTCTATTTTTTACTGTATACAGCTTAAATAATTCATATTCACATATAAAATTTGCTCAAATTTTCAAAAGAAACTTGTTGGCCAATTACTAAGAGGGGTTGGTGTTATGAAACTTGAAAATTTCATCTTTTGGTATTACTTTTTTAATTTTATTACTATGTTTAACTATTTACTATTTAAATAATTCATGTTTTATATATAAATATTGCTCAAAATTTAACGATTAACACATTCGCCAATAATCATAAGGAGGTATACATATGAAATTTGAAAATTTCAATCTTTTTTTAAGAATTTTTTAATTTAATTTACTATTTCTTTTTATTTACAGTATGAATAATTCATATTTTATATATAAAAATTTTCAAAAATTTAAAGGAAACATTTTAGCAAATACATAGAGGGGATTGATGTTCCGAAATTTGAAAAATTCTATCTTTTGGTATCATTTTTTTTTTATTTTTCTAATATGTTTTGCTATTTAAAATTTAAATAATTCATATTTTATATATAAAAATTGCTCAAATTTTCACGATGAACACGTTGACCTATAATCAGAGGAATTGATGTTCTGAAATTTGAAAAATTCCATCTTTTTTTAAGACTTTTTTAATTTATTTTACTATTCAAATTTCATAACACCAATCCCCTCTAAGTGATTGGCCAATAAGATTCTTTTGAAATTTTGAACAAAAATTTTAGACTTTGCTCAAATTAAAATATGAATTAATCAAACTGCAAATATAAAGAAATAATAAAATAAATTAAAAAAGATGGAATTTTTAAAATTTCAGAACATCAATTCCTTCGTATTATAGGTCAACGTGTTCAACGTGAAATTTTGAACAATTTTAATATATAAAATATGAATTATTTAAATTGGAAATAGTAAAACATAGTAAAAAAAATTAAAAAAGTAATACCAAAAGATTGAATTTTTCAAATTTCAGAACAACAATCCCCTTTGAGTGTTTAGTAAAATGTTTCTTTGCAATTTTTGAACAACTTTTATGTATAAAATATAAATCATTTAAGTTGTAAATAAAATGAAATAGTAAAATAAATTAAAAAAGTCTTAAAAAAAGGTGGACCTTTTCAAATTTCAGAGCATCAATTCCCTCCCATTATAGGTGAACGTGTTCATCGTGAAATTTTGGACAATTTTTATATATAAAATATGAATTATTGAAATTGTAAATAGTAAAACATAGTAAAAAAATTAAAAAAGTGATACCAAAGGATGAAAATTTTCAAATTTCAGAACATCAATCCCCTCTGAGTGTTTGCTAAAATGTTTTTTTCAATTTTTGAACAATTTTTATATTTAAATTATGAAATATTTAAACTGTTAATAAAAAGAAATAGTAAAATAAATTAAAAAGTCTTAAAAAAAGATGAAATTTTTCAAATTTTAGAACATCAATTCCCTCTAATTATAGGTCATGTTCATCATGAAATTTTGAGCGATATTTATATATAGAATATGAATTATTTAAATTGTAAATAGTAAAACATAGTAAAAAAATTAAAAAAGTGATTCCAAAAGACGAAATTTTTCAAATTTCATAACATCAGTCCTCTCTAAGTATTTGGCCAACAAGTTTCTTTGGAAATTTTGAGCAAATTCTATATGTAAAATATACATTATTTAAATTGTATATAGTAAAAAATAAAATTTAAAATTTGTTACAAAAACGTTAAATTGTTGAATTTTCATAAAACCAATCCCCTCTGAGTTTTAACAAACGTCTTCCTTGTGAAAATTTGAACAATTTTAATATATAAAATACGAATGATTTAAATTGTAAATAGTAAAACATAGTAAAAAATAGAAAAAGTGATACCAAAAGATTGAATTTTTCAAATTTCAGAACATCAATCCTCTTTGAGTATTTGCTAAAATGTTTCTTTTCAATTTTTAAACAATTTTTATGTATAAAATACGAATTATTTAAATTGTATATATTAAAAAATAAAATGAAAAATTTGTTACAAAAAGGTGGAATTCTTGAATTTTAATAACATCAATCCCCTCTAAGTATTGACGAACGTCTTCCATGTGAAAAATTGAACAATTTTAATATATAAAATATGAATTATTTAAATTCTAAATAGTATAAAATAGTAAAAAAAATATTTAAAAAATGTTGCGAAAAAATGGAATTTTTCAAATTTCAGAACATCAATCCCCTCTGAGTATTTGCTAAAATGTTTCTATTCAATTTTTGAACAATTTTTATATATAAAATACGAATGAATTAAATTGTAAATAAAATGAAATAGTAAAATAAATTAAGAAAGTCTTAAAAAATATGGAATTTTTAATATTTCAGAACATCAATTCCCTCGTATTATATGTCAACGTGAAATTTTAAGCAATTTTAATATATAAAATTTGAATTATTTAAATTGTAAATAGTAAAAAACATAGTAAAAAAATTAAAAAAAGTGATTCTAAAAGACAAAAATTTTCAAATTTCATAACATCGGTCCCCTCTAAGTAATTGGCCAACAAGTTTCTTTGAAAATTTTGAGAAAATTTTATAAATAAAATAAGAATTATTTAAATTGTATAGAGTAAAAAATAGTAAAAAATTAAATTAAACATATGTTACAAAAAGGTGGAATTTTTGAATTGTCATAAAACCAAACCCCTCTGAGTTTTGGCGAAAGTCTTTTTGTGAAAATTTGAGCAATTTTAATATATAAAATGCGAATTATTTAAATTATCAATAGTAAAACATAGTAAAAAATTAAAAAGGTGATACCAAAAGATTGAATTTTTCAAATTTCAGAACATCAATCCCTCCGAGTATTTGATAAAATGTTTCTTTTCAATTTTTGAACAATTTTTATGTATAAAATATGAATTATTTCAATTGTATATGGTAAAAAAAAGTAAAAAATAAAATTCAAAATTTGTTACAAAAAGGTGTAATTCTTTAATTTTCATAACACCAATACCCTTGAGTATTGTCGAACGTCTTCGTTGTGAAAATTTGAGCAATTTTAATACATAAAATATGAATTATTTAAATTCTAAATAATAAAAAATAGTAAAAAATATTTAAAAGATGTTACGAAAAAATGGAATTTTTCAAATTTTAGAACATCAATCCCATCTGAGTATTTGCTAAAATGTTTCTTTTCAATTTTTGAACAATTTTTTTATATAAAATATGAATTAATTAAACTTTAAATAAAAAGAAATAGTAAAAGAAATTAAAAAATTCTTAAAAAAGATGGAATTTTAAAAATTTCAGAACATAAATTCCCTCCGATTATAGGTCAACGTGTTCATCGTGAAATTTTGGGCAATTTTTATATATAAAATAGAGTTATTGAAATTTTAAATAGTAAAACATTAGTAAAAAAAATTAAAAAAAGTGATACCAAAAGATGAAATTTTTTATATTTCAGAGCATCAATCCTCTCTAAGTGTTTGCCAAAATGTTTCTTTTCAATTTTTGAACATTTTTTATATATAAATTATGAGTTATTTAAATTGTAAATAAAAAAAAACAGTAAAATAAATTAAAAAAGTCTTAAAAAAGAATGCAATTTTTCAAATTTCAGAACATCAATTCCCTCTAATTATAGGTCATGTTCATCATGAAATTTTGAGCGATATTTATATATAAAATATAAATTATTTAAATTGTAAATAATAAAATTTAGTAAAAAAATTAAAAAAGTGATTACAAAAGACAATATTTTTCAAATTTCATAACATTAGTCCCCTCTGAATAATTCGCCAACAAGTTTCTTTGGAAATTTTGAGTAAATTTTGTATATAAAGTATGAATTATTTAAATTGTATATAGCAAAAAATTGTAAAACCTAAAATACAAATTTGTTACGAAAGGTAGAATTCTTGAATTTTCATAAAACCAATCCCCTCTAAGTTTTGGCTAAAGTCTTCCTTGTAAAAATTTGAGCAATTTTAATATATAAAATATGAATTATTTAAATTCTAAATAGTAAAAATAGTAAAAAAATAATTAAAAAATGTTACGAAAAAAATGAATTTTTCAAATTTCAGAACATCAATCCTCTCTGAGTATTTGCTAAAATATTTCTTTTCAGTTTTTGAAATATTTTTATATGTAAAATATGAATTATTTAAACTATAAATAAAAATAAATAGTAAAATAAATTTAAAAAGTCTTAAAAAAAGATAATTTTTCAAATTTCAGAACATAAATTCCCTCTATTTATAAGTCAACGTGTTCATCGTGAAGTTTTGGGCAATTTTTATATGTAAAATATGAATTATTAAAATTGTAAATAGTAACACCTAGTAAAAAAAATAAAAAAGTAATTTCAAAAGATGAAATTTTTCAAATTTCATAACATCAATACCCTCTCAAAAGGGAATTGGTGTTTTTAAATTTGAAAAATTTCATCTTTTGGTAATTGTTTTTTAATTTTTTTACCCTTTTCATTGTTTACAATTCAAATGATTCATATTTTATATATCAAAATTGTTCAACATTTCAAAAGAAACACGTTGTTCAATACTCAAAGGGGATTGATGTTTTTAAAGTTGAAAATTATCATCTTTTTGTAATGCTTTTTTCATTCTTTTACCATTTTCACTGTTTAAAATTTAAATAATTCGTATTTTATATATGAAAATTCTTCAAATTTTCAAATAAAACAATTTGGCCAATACTCAAAGGGAATTGGTGTATTACAATTTGAAAACTTTCATCTTTTGGCAACACTTTTTTAATTTTTTTTTACCCTTTTCACCATTTACAATTTAAAGGACTCATGTTATATATAAAAATTGTTCAATATTTCAAAGGAAATATAGTGGGCAATACTAAGAGGGGATTGGTGTTCTTAAATTTGAAAATTTTCATCTTTTGGTAAAGCTTTTTTCATTTTTTTTTACTGTTTTCACCGTTTACAATTTAAAATAATTCATATTTTATATACAAAATTTGTTCAAAATTGCAACAAAACTACTTCGGCAGTTAATCAAAGGGAATTGGTGTTTTTAAATTTGAAAATTTTCATCTTTTGGTAACACTTGTTTAAATTTTTAACCCTTTTCACCATTTACAATTTAAATAATTCATAATTTATATATGAAACTTGTTCAAAATTTCAACAGAACCACTTTTATCATTACTCATAGGGAATTGGTGTTTTTAAATTTGAAAAATTTCATCTTTTGGTGACAATTTTTTAATCCTTTTCACCATTTACAATTTCAATAATTCATAATTTATATATGAAACTTGTTCAAAATTTCAACAGAACCACTTTGGACGTTACTCATAGGGGATTGGTGTTTTTAAATTTGAAAATTTTCATCTTTTGGTGACACTTTTTAACTTTTTTTACCTTTTTCACCGTTTACAATTTAAATAACTCATATGTTATATATAAAAATTGTTCAACATTTCAAAAGAAACACGTTGGGCAATACTTAGAGGGGATTGATGTTTTTAAAGTTGAAAAATATCATCTTTTGGTAACGCTTTTTTCTTTTGTTTTACCGTTTACACCGTTTAAAATTTAAATAATTCATATTTTATATATAAAGTTTGTTCAACATTTCAAAAGAAACACATTGGGAATTACTCAAAGGGATTGTTTTTTTTAAATTTGAAAAATTTTATCTTTTGGTAACGTTTTTTCCTTTTTTTTTTGTTAGAATTGATGCACGAATATTTCACAACCAAGAGGGGGAGTGAATTGGTATTAACAAATTTTGCCTAGTTTTAGCACTTTTGAAATTGTTTTGATAAAACCCTTTGCTTGTTGAATCAATTGAAATAGTGTGGTTTGATGCTTAATGTTTGGAGCATTTATACTATGACAAAATATAGAGAGGAAGAGATAAAGCACACAAAATTTTTATACTGGTTCGATTCCTAAGAATCTACATCCAGTTTCATCTAGCAAACCACAACTAGAGATTTTCACTATATCACAAGAATTTCAAGATTTATAAATACACTTGATAAATCTAAATTCTAAGATAAAGGAACACACACGCAAGGCTTCCACATACTTGCTCAACCACACAACAACAAGGCTATCACACACACTTGCTTTAGATAGAAAACAATAGAAACATATAGTTTCAAACTGTATCAAAACACAAGAACAAAGCCTACAAAATGGATTGAGTACACCTTTTCCAAGACTGAAATTTCTTCATCTTGCCAAGTCAAAATTGAATGTGTCTTGATAGAATTCTTCAAGAGGACCTTCCAAGATAACTCCAAGAACCTGTTTCACACTTCTCTTTCTTTCTTTTGGTTGAACAAATTACCTTTCAGAAAGTGCAGAAACTGTTTTTACATAACAACTGCTATCAGGCACGAACCTAGTTGACTACATTAGTTGGCTAGTCAACTATATTATGCCAGAGTCCAACACCAAGTTCCAGGATATACGTAGTTAACTATATTAGTAACCTAGTCAACTATCGGGGCAACATATTGATATTTTCAGGATATCACATACATGTCATATTAACCAATGTAATGCTATTATGGGCATCATCAAAACCTTAACACATCACACATGCATACATTTAATAACAATATTTTTTACCATTTTCATTGTTCACAATTTAAATAATTCATATTTCATATATGAAATTTGTTCAAAATTGCAACAAAACCTCTTCGGCAGTTACTCAAAGGAAATTGGTGTTTTTAAATTTGAAAATTTTCATCTTTTTGTAACACTTTTTTTTAATATTTTTACCCTTTCATTCTTTACAATTTAAATAATTTGTATTATATATATATTAAAATTGTTCAATATTTCAAATAAAACATTTTGGTCAATACTCAAAGGGAATTGGTGTATTACAATTTGAAAATTTTCATGTTTTGGTAACACTTTTATATTTTTTTTTACCCTTTTCATCGTTTTCAATTTAAATGACTCGTATGTTATATATAAAAATTGATCAACATTTCAAAAGAAAGATGTTGGGCAATACTCAGAGGGGATTTATGTTTTTCAAGTTGAAAAATATCATTTTTTGGTAACGTTTTTTTCATTTTTTTTATTTCCGTTTCCACCGCTTACAGTTTAAATAATTCATATTTTATATATGAAATTTTTTCAAAATTTCAAAAGAAACACTATGGTCGTTATTCAAGGGGAATTAGTGTATTACAATTTAAAAATTTTCATCTTTTGATAACCATTTCTAATTTTTTTTACCCTTACACCATTTACAATTTAAATGACTCGTATGTTATATATAAAAATTGATCAACATTTTAAAAGAAAGACGTTGGGCAATACTCAGAGGGGATTGGTGTTTTTAAAGTTAAAAAATATCATCTTTTGGTAACATTTTTTTCATTTTTTTATATCTGTTTCCACTGCTTACAATTTAAATAATGCATATTTTATATAAGAAAATTGTTCAAAATTTCAAAAGAAACACTATGGTCGTTAATCAAAGGGAATTAGTGTATTACAATTGAAAAATTATCATCTTTTGGTAAAATTTTTAAATTTTTTTACCCTTCTCACGCTTTACAATTTAAATGACTCATGTTATATATAAAAATTGTTGAACATTTCAAAAGAAACACATTGGGCAATACTCAGAGGGGATTAATGTTTTTAAAGTTAAAAATTTTCATATTTTGGTAATGCTTCTTTAATTTTTTTTAACTCTTTTCATTGTTTACAATTTAAATAACTCATATTTCATATATGAAATTTGTTCAGAATTGTAACAAAACCACTTTGGTAGTTACTCAAAGGGAATTGGTGTTTTTAAATTGGAAAAACTTCATCTTTTGGTAACACTTTTTTAATTTTTTTACCCTTTTCATTGTTTACAATTTAAATTATTCATATTTTATATATAAAAATTGTTCAAAATTTTAAAAGAAACACGTTGGGCAATACTCAGAGGGGATTGGTGTTTTTAAAGTTGAATATTTTCATCTTTTGGTAATGCTTTTTTAATTTTTCTAAACCCTTTTCTTTGTTTACAATTTAAATAATTCATATTTTATATATGAAAGTTGTTCAAAATTTTAACAAAACCACATTGGGCAATACTCATAAGGGATTGATGTTTTAAAAGTTGAAAAATATCATTTTTTGGTCGGTTTTTTCATTTTTTTTACCATTTTCACCGTTTAAAATTTAAATAATTCATATTTTATATATTAAAATTTTTCAACATTTCAAAAAATCACGTTGGGCAAAACTCAAAGGTGATTGGTGTTTTGAAATTTTAAAAATTTCATCTTTTGGTAATGCTTTTTTCAATTTTTTACTGTGATAAAAGATAATTTGGGAAAAATATATTTTTAGATAATTTATTTGATATTTTTAAATAATTATATTATAAAATATTAAAAGGATAATAACTACTAAATCTTTTTAAATATGACAAGATCTTCTTGAATCTGTCGTTGACGCGATCAAATTAATACTACTAAACTACAACAACTTTAGTATTGCTAAGATAATAGTCAAGAAAATAGAAAGGGTAAAGTAACCCTAAGTCGTTTCCCAACGAACACCGAATTGATTTTTAACAAGTTAGTTCTTATAAAATCTATACAAAACGGTTAGTCAAATAATATTTGAAAGAAAGAAATAAAAATGAAAAAAGATAAAATAAGATAAAAATAATAATAAAGAAAATAGATTGATTCCACTGCTTTTTTTAAAATAGATCCATCCTCGGTTATCTAAAGATTATTGCTCAATTAATTATTGTTGTAGATTTACAAATTAGTTTGTTAGTGTTCTCACTTTTAACCAAAGTAAATTCTTAATCAAAAGCAAGAACTTTGTAGATTAATCATAGTAAATTTAACCAAAGATATTCTCAATTAAATATTACTATCCTTAATCATGTCCATTTGATGAAGGATTATCTTGTTTCCTTTTAATATTATGAATATGGTGAAGAGTTGTTTAAGGAAAACTCAAGAAAATCCCCACTAGACATTAAGATAGCAAGCTATCTAGATGTGAAGGTCCCTTTCCATGAGTTCAATAGCAGAAGAGATAGTTTAAGGTTCTTAGAAACAAAAATAGCAAGAACACAACCAAAAATGAAAATGCATTGAAAGAAGAAGAACAAATAAAATGGAAGAGAAGATAGTAGTGGTAATGGAAGTGGAGCACGCCACTCATAGAGGGGGCAAAGCCAAACCAAGCTCTAGAGATGAGTGTATGGTGTCGCCACTTGCATAGCAAGATAAGGCAAGAGTTTTTCCTCTCCTTGGGAGGAGGGATAGCTCACAAAAAAATAGGTTGAAAACAAGAGTGTTTAGATTCAAAGTATTCAACCCTTTTACATGTCTAGGAGCACCCCTTATATAGAAGAGTTTAGGGGCCTCTAAGAAAATAAAAGATACCTAAGGATGTCTCTACAAAAACCTAACCCTAGCTTCTAGAAACTAGGTCAAATATGGTTACAAAAATGAGAGACAAAAGAGCCAACTATGGTGTGTGCAAGGCTAATTTCGTTCTAGCACAAAAGGAGACAAAGAATGTGTCTCATATGTCTCCAAAAAGTGTCAAAGTGTGCTAAAAACAAAGGAGACCAAAGGTACATAGGTACACTTGCTTCATGCCTTTTACTTTATGCTTTATGCCTTTGTTTTACTCTCTCATCCACATCATTTATGCTCCCTAATCACCATGCACCACCTAGCATTGCTTTCTTACTCGTAATTAACCTACAAAGCAAATAAACATAGATTAGCATGCTGGCTTAAGTCAAGTCAACTATAGTCAACAAATCAAACCTAGTCAAAGGTCAACAACTCAACTAAAGTTGATTCAACTAAGTCAACTTTGGGAATAAAAAATAACAAACACAAATGAAAGGGATGAAGGATTAGTGAACTTCCTTTCTAAACATGCTTAGTCTTCTTAAGCATGTGCCTCCATCCTTGGTTGGGGTCAATCCTTCATCACCATTCTTTTACCTCTAAAATCAAGAAAAAAGCTAATTAACCAAAGCACATTCTTGATTGATTCTAGTTAAAGTTTTCACCTCTAATCAAAGTACATTCTCAATCATTGGTAAAAACCCGTTCAATCAATATGAATTATTTAAACATTAAATAGTAAAAAGAATTGATACATAAAGATGAAATTTGGAATTTTTAAAATAGAAATCTTTTCAAACTATTAGCCAACGAGTTCTTTATGATGTTTTGAGTAATTTTTATATATAAAATATTAATTATTTAAATTGTAAATGATAAAAAATATTCAAAAAATAAAAATAAAAAATTGTTATCAAAAGATGATATTTTTCAAATTTCAGAACACCAATCCCCTATGAGTGTTGGCCAACTTGTTTTTTGTGAAATTTTGTGCATTTTTTATATATAAAATATCAATTATTTAAATTGTAACTAGCAAAAATAATTGAAAAAGTGTTACCAAAACATGAATTGTTTAAATTTTAGAACACCAATCCACTCTAGGTATTGGCCAACAAGTTTATTTCAAAATTTTGAGCAATTTTCATTTATTAAATATGAATTATTTAAATTGTAAATGGTATACAATAGTAAAATAAAAATAAAAAAAATGTTTTGTAAATGGTATACCAGCAACCCTAGGGTCGCTTAATCCGTACTAAGGAACCCCTTAGTACAAAGTAAGCGGCCACTAGCAAATCCTCGAGTCGCTTACTCTATACTAAGGAACCCCCTAGTACAGAGTAAGCGGTCACAAGCTGTCCTTGAGCTACTTTCTCTATACTAAGGAATACCTCAGTACGCAGTAAGCGGCGATAAGCATTTAAACTGATATATAATAAGGAAACCTCCATAGCGGTACACAACCATCAACTTCCTACGAACTACATGCAATACGCTATGAAGCTATGTGAACAAGTGATAATCATCCTTATCCACTCAGTCGATTATGCAAACCCAAGAGTATCCATCCCCCAAAATCCCACATATCCATTTATCGAGTATTGGATACCTAAAACTTTCCACAAAATATGCGGTATCCGGCCATGATAGCTTATAGGCTGCCTATTGGCAACTATTAAGGGTTTCCTTGTAACTTCATCCATTCTGTTGGATCCAGAAACAATTAAAAAGGTATTTTGGGCCCAAAAGCTCATTTCAAGTAGGACCCATAAGTAAAAGATGTATAAATAGCACATTATTCTATGCATTGATTACGCATTAAAAATATTCTCTAAATCCCTGATATCACCAGTGCTAACTTAAGCATCAAAGTGTCTTTTACAGGCACACCTGCCCCGTCATCAGAGCTTTATCAGAGCAAGGAGACACCAAGTCAGCAACCGAATACTAGAGCAACATAGGAGATTTGTGGATAACAACTTGGTCTTATAAGAACAATAGCTTCGACTAGTTTCTAGTTAGCTTAAGTTTAGTATAGAATAAGGTTACTTTGTATGTGTTAGATAATATAGTATTTTTCCTAGTAGTTGGGCTCAGCCCATTCTGTACTTTTGGGCTTGGCCCATTATCGTTATAAATAAATTATCCTTTGTGTATGTTTTACACAAGGGAGGTTAATCCATAAACCTTTTTTCATATTATTTAACATGGTATCTAGACCTTAAGTTAGTTTACTACAGCCACTGTCCTAACACTGATCCTTGCCATTTCCATCGCCTCCACGCCATTTCCCACCGCTTTGTCGCCGCCATCGTCGTCAGAGTTGTCGTTTCAACTGACGACCACATAGTTCTGTTTGTCTCGGCCAGGCGACTCCAATGCCGTTGAGATTGCCACCATCGGAGCTCTCACGCGCAAGCCTTCTTGAGCTCTTTATGGATTTGTGGTTGTTGTATCAATAAAAAAACCTTGAATTTTTAGGGCTTTTCTCTCAAGCACCCCTTTGTCTGACCCCTCTGTCTATACCAATTACGTTAATGTGCATTTATCCATTGACAAGTTGGAGGGCACGAATTATGTGACGTGGGCATCCAACATCAAAATTTGGCTCAAGAGTCAGGGTATGAAGATCATCTCACCCAGAGTTTGACTACGGTTACTACATATGAAGTTTCCCGCTAGACAAAAATTGATGGCCAGTTATAAATCATTATTAAGTCCACAATTAACTATTTGCTGAAACAAATGTTTCCTTCATATGAAACATGTTCAGACGTATGGGCACATGCCAAGTTATTATAGATCAATGACACTCAGCGTCTTTATGGTGTTTGTTAGGATCTTCTCACTGTTCTTGCTCAACGGTATCCTGGTCCCATGGCTAAATATTTGGGAAAAATTCATGCACTTCTTCATGAGTTTAATGAGTTATTACCTAATGCCTCCACTCTAGCCGAAGAACTTGAGCAACGGTCAAAGTTCTTTATGTTGTTGGCATTACATGGACTTTCTGATGAATAGACCCATGTTCGCAACTAGATTTTGGGTTCTCCTGTTGTGCCTAACTTTACTACTACTAGTTCTTCCCTTTTACGTGTGCAAAGAAAACAAGTCATTGATACACCTACTTATGTTGATGATTCCTTAGTCTTGGCCTCTCAGCGATATGATCGCAATCGTTCCAACAAGATTGACAAGTGTTATGCTCTTCATGGACGTCCTCCTCGATCTGTTGTGGCTGTCCACTTTGATCCTTCTCCCCAATCAGCAATTGTGGATCCCGCTTCATCTAATACCGCAGGGCACTCTACTATTTTCAATGACTTTCTCAAATGGTATGAGGAACGTCAGAGTTCTAATTCCACTACATCGACCTCTATTGCATGCACAAGTACATCATTTGTTGGGATGACTCACTCTGATTATCTTGGTCCTTGGGTTCTTGAGTCAGGAACCACAAATCATATTACTAGTAACAAATCTTTGTTTTCTTCTTTGTCTTGTCTGGATAATTTACCTTCAGTTACAATGGCTGATGGGTTTAGAATCTCATCTCATGGTGTTGGTACCGTTAATACTTTTCCATCTATATCCATTGCTCATGTTCTTTAAGTTCCTGGGTCTCCATTCAATTTATTATCCATTAGTTATCTAACTCGTTCTCTTGATTGTGTTATTTCCTTTACGAAAGATTCTATTTGTTTATAGGATTGGAGTTTGAGACACATGAATGGCACTGGATATGAATCTCATTGTCTGTATCATCTTCTTCCTCCTTCACATGTTGGCGTAGCTATGGAATCACCATCCCTGCTTCATGCTCAATTCGGTCATCCCAGCCTTGCCAAACTGCATCAACTTGTCCCCAGCTTGTCCAAGTTATCTAGTTTGTCATGTGAGTCTTGTCTATTAGAAAAACATAGTCGTAGTTCTTTTCCTTGTAATGTTTCACAACGGGCTTTGTCCCCTTTTACATTAGTTCATTCTGACATTTGGGGACATAGTCATGTTAAGTCTACTTTAGGTTTTCATGATTTTATTACTTCTATTGATGATTATTCCATATGTACTTGGTTATATTTAATGAAAAATCATTCTGAGTTGTTCTCTATTTTTCAATCATTCTTTCATGAAATTAAAACTCAGTTTGGGATTTCTATTTGAATTTTACGGAGTGATAATGGTCGTAAATATCTCTCTCAATCCTTCAAACATTTTATGGCTTCTCAGGGCATTCTTCATCAAACATCATGCACTAATACACCCCAACAAAATGAAGTGGCTGAATAAGCACCTTATTGAAACAACTCGTACTCTTTTAATTCATACTGCAATTCCTTCACATTTTTGGGGTGATGTTATTCTTACTACTTATTATCTTATTAATCGCATGCTGCCTTCAGTCTTGCATAACCAAGTTCCTCATTCTATTTTATTTTCTCATGACCCTCTATACCCTTTACCTTTTAAGTCTTTGGGTCCACATGTTTTGTTCATGATTTTAGTCCTGACCTGGATAAGTTGTCTCCTAGAGCATACAAATGTGTCTTCTTAGGATTCCCACACTCACAAAAAGGGTATAAGTGTTTCTCTCATTCCCTCAATAGTCATTTTATCTCTACCAATGTCACCTTTGACGAGTTTCCTTTTTACTTTACACACCCATCTTCTCGTTGTGTGCTACCATCTGTTACTATAAATATCCCTAATGTGTGTGATCCTCCTAGTGTCCCTACTTCAAGTGCCACCTCGAATTCTCCTCAGCCACCTCCGAGTGTACCTCCTGTGGATAGACCACCTCTTCAGGTTTATAGTAGAAGGCATTGTTGCCAACCACCACCACATGACTCATTTCAAGTGCCAAGTCATTTGTCTCCTTCAGTTCCAACAACTGAGTTTGATTTTCCCATTGCTCTTCATAAAGGTATGTGTTCTATCGGTAATCATTCCTCTCACTATGATGCTTGGAGTTACCATAGAATCTCTCCACATTTCTATACATGCCTTTCGTCTATTTCCTCTTTGTCAATTCCAAAATATGTAGGTGATGCATTAGCCCATCCTGGTTGGCATCAGGACATGCTTGATGAATTGAGTGCTATCAAGCATAGTGGAACGTGGGATCTTGTTCGATTACCATCTGGGAAATTTGTTGTTTGTTGCAGGTGGGTCTATGCTATCAAAGTTGGCCTTGATGGTACTATTGAATATCTCAAAGCTTGCCTTGTTGCCAAAGGCTACACACAGATCATTAGTTTGGATTATGGTGATACCTTCTCTCTAGTGGTCAAGATGGCCTCTGTTCCCTTATTCATTTCCATGGCTGCTCTTTGACAATGGTTTCTACACCAACTTTATGTAAAAAATGCATTCCTAAATGGCGATTTGCATGAAGAGATTTATATGGACCAACCTCTGGGTTTTTTTGGTCAGGGGAGTCTTCTGAATTGGTATGTCGTCTTCACAAATAATTATATGGCCTAAAGCAGTCTCCTCAGGCCTGCTTTGGAAAATTCAACAGTGTTGTTCAACAATTTGGCATGTCTCAAAATTAAGTGGATCATTCAGTTTTTTATAGTCACTCTAGTGCTGGATGTATTTACTTAATAATATATGTTAATGACATTGTTCTCACAGGAAATGACTACCTTGGCATCTCCCTCTTAAAGCAACATCTTGTCGCCATTTTCAGACTAAAGATCTTGGAGAACTCGAATATTTCTTGGGTATTGAAGTAGCGCAATCCAATAGTGGTATTATCATATCTTAGAGGAAATATGCATTGGATATTTTGGAGGAAACTGGGTTAATGAATTCTAAAGCTATAGAAACACCCATGGATTCTAATATCAAACTTCTACCTAAATAGGGGAGCCTTTCTCAGATCTTAAACAATATAGACGATTAGTTGGAAAATTGAATTATCTTACTATTACTCGTCCAGACATTTCCTTTGCTATTAGTGTGGTGAGTCAATTCCTTAATTCCCCATATGAAAAGCATTGGAATGTAGTCATTCGCATATTAAAGTATATCAAAAGCTCTCCTGGAAAAGGTTTACTATATGATTCCAACCTTGATACAAAAATTGTATGCTATTCAAATGCTGACTGGGTAGGATCTTCTTCCGATAGAAGGTCTACTTCCGAATATTGTGTCTTCATTTGTCGTAATTTGATTTGAAACAAAGTGTTGTGGCAAGATCTAGTGCATAAGTGGAATATAGAGTTATGGCTTTAGCCACTTCTGAACTTGTTTGGCTTAAGCAATTGCTTCAAGAATTGAAATTTGAAAATGTCACTCAAATGACACTCAGATGTGACAATGAGGTTATTCTTCACCTAGAAGGTTTTCTAATGACTTAGCTCAGTAAATAAACACTAATGATAAAGAAAAACCATTTTAGAACTTAAAAATAAAGTTGCATTACAATTTTGAGTGTTTAATAGGAATTAGTATAGCTAGTGAACTAGGAAGCTTCAACACGGCGTCGGAGCCACACTTCCCCGTTTTGGAGGCGCACCGGACACGGACACCTACCAGAAGTGCACACGACATGGTGTCAGACACTGTTATTTGGGCCAGACACGACCTTCTCTCTGGACGCGGAAAAGACAGGTTTGCGATGCTGCAAAAAGGTGGAATGCGGACGCCATTGCAGAGTTGCCACCGTTTACGTTGTAGGAAAAATAAAGATTCACGGAGAAGAGAAGATAGAAAATAGGAAAGGGAAAGTTAGGTGAAAGAAAAAAAAAAATAGAGATTCACGGAGAAGAGAAGATAGAAGATAGGAAAGGGAAAGTTAGGTGAAAGAAAAAAAAATCTGAAAAGAAAACATAGTCATATTCTTATTAATTTAATAATTTAGTTATTTTATATAATAAATTTGTTTTAATTTTACGGATCCCTAAATAAATCTGTTCAGTTATCACATTTTCACTTTATCTGAATTTTCTTCCTTCTTAATTTAATATTTTATTTAAAGAAATTTTAATTTGTTTTATTAGTATATAATGTATTATATTATAATTAATTTTAATCTATAACATCTTTTATTTTTATATTTAAATAATTTAATTACTATTACATTAATTTATTCGATTATATAATTAGTATTTTTTTACTAGATATATCTCATCTTTTAATAATAAAAAAACGTATACATGTCCTATAAATACATAAAGAGACTTACAAAATATACAAAGAAAAAAAGAAAGAAATGTTGAGATTTAGTGAACGAAACATATAGTCATTGCAAAAAAGCTCTTGGAGGAAGAAGGAAGAAGCTCGGATAGAAGAATAAGAAGAGATATATTTTGAGCAGAAGAAAGAAGTAAATACTGAAAAGAAGAAATGTGTAGAAAAAGGTAAGTACTCTTTACCTCTCTTCTCCTTCTATCTATTAAATTTTTTTCCTTCGATCAATTAAATGTTTTCCACACCCTTTTCCTTCTACTTATTAAATCCATCCGTTAAATGCTAATAATTTAACTTTTTTAATACTTCATGTCATATTCTATGCATCCATCATATTTGCTATAACTTATACATGTGAGGGTACCATGTTCCTTGTTCTTTTTACAATATAAAATAATTTAATAATTTAACATTACTTTAAAAATATATTCTATTATAAATAATTATATTTTATATTTATTATTAGATTATACATGATACTTTATTAGTTTTTAATTTCAGATTTCAATACATATACGTTACATAAATTTAATTTATTTTTATAATTTAAATTATAAACATAAAATTATAAGTTTTATATTTTGAATTTAATTTTATAAATATATTGTGTATAAAAATTATTTAAATTATATACTTTTGTTTTATTTTTAAATTATAAATATTAAGTAAATTTTGTATTTTCAATTTATTTTATTATAGGAAATTAAGATAAGTAGACCTAATCAAGCTATTGAAAGAAGATGAAACAAAACCTCTTTGGAGATATTTTGCAAAGATAAGAAAAACTTCTAGTGGTGGAAACTATATGGTCAATTGTAGTTTGTGTGATTTTGAATTTAATGGATCTTACACTCGTGTGAGAGCTCATCTCTTTAAAAATTAAGGGAGAAGGGGTTAGAGTTTGTCCAAAGGTGAATCCGACAAAACTTGCTGAGCTTAAAAGATTGGATAATGAAGCAACTTTGAAAATAGAAAATTCAAAGAAGAAAAAGGTCTCTCTACCACCTGTATTTGAGGAAAGAAAGCAAACAAGTAGTGGTGGTGTTCACCAAAAACTCAAAGGTCCTCTAGAAGCTTCTTTCAAAATTCAAGCTAGAAATGCTATTGATTGTGAAATTGCAAGGATGTTTTATTCTTCAGGATTACCATTTCATCTTGCAAGAAGTCCTTATTATAGGAGTGCCTTTTCTTACACTGCCAATACTTATAGCCTTAGTGGATATGTACCACCATCATATAATAAATTGAGAGGTCCACTACTTGAAAAAGAAAGAGCTCATGTAGAAAATCTTCTGCAACCTATAAAAAATTCATGGAAGCAAAAAGGTGTGACAATTGTTAGCAATGGGTGGAGCAATCCTCAAAGAAGACCTCTTATCAATTTTATGGCTATCAATGAGAGTGAACCAATGTTTTTGAAAGCAATAGATGGATCTGGTGAGACAAAAGACAAGGATTTTATTGCCAAACACATGAGAGATGTAATTATGGAAGTTGGACCAAAAAACGTGGTACAAATCATCACAGACAATGCAGCAGTATGTAAGGTAGCAGGTATGATCATAGAATCAGAATTTTCTTCAATCTATTGGACTCATTGTGTAGTGCACACCTTGAATCTTGCATTGAAAAATATTTGCGCGGCAAAAAATACAAAAAGAAATAGTGATCTTTATGAAGAATTTTATTGGATCTCACAAATTGCCGATGATGCTACATTTATTAAAAACTTTATTATGGGGCACTCTATGAGATTATCAATGTTTAATAACTTTAATTCATTGAAGTTTCTTTCTGTTGCTCCAACGAGATTTGCTTCAACCATTATCATGCTTAAAAGATTTAAAAGCTTGAAAAGAGGACTCCAAGAGATGGTAATTAGTAATGAATGGTCTGATTACAAAGAGGATAATGTTGATAATGCACGAACAATCAAAGAAACTTTATTGAATGATAATTGGTGGATGAAGGTTGACTATATAATTGCTTTTACTGCCCCTATTTATGGTGTTATCAGAAAAACAGATATGGCTACTCTTCATTTAGTGTATGAGATGTGGGATTCAATGATTGAAGATGTGAGGAAGACCATATACCAACATGAAGGAAAGGCACAAGTTGAACATTCATCTTTTTTTGAGACAGTAAACTCAGTATTAATTGATCGTTGGACTAAAAATAGCACATCTCTTCATTGTCTTGCTCATTCTTTAAATCCAAGGTAATTATACTATTAAATTATTTTATTATTATATATTTTTTGGTATATGTCTTATCTATAATATATATGCTTATGTTAATTTATGCTTATGTTCTTTAATACTGTAGATATTATAGTGATGAATGGTTAAGTAAAGAATCACAAAGACTTGCCCCACATGAAGATGCAAAACTTACTCATGAAAGGAAAAAATGTTTTATGAAGTACTTTGATGATATGGATGTAAGGAGACAAGCAAATTTAGAGTTTGCAAACTTTTCAAATGAAAGAGAAGATTTTGCAGATGTCGACGCTATAAGGGATAGAACTAAAATGGATGCAAAATCTTGGTGGATTGTTCATGGATCTCAGGCACCAATACTTCAAAAGATAGCTCTTAAGCTACTTGGACAACCTTCTTCTTCTTGTTGTTGTGAAAGGAATTGGAGTACCTACTCTTTTATACATTCTTTGAAAAGAAATAAGATGACTCCCAAAAGGAAGGAAGATTTAGTATTTATCCATAGTAATCTTTGTCTTCTCTCAAGAAACTCCTCAAAGTACAAAGAAGAGGAAACTAAATTGTGGGATATTGGAGGAGATGACTTTTCATTGGAAGACAGTGGAATTCTTCAGATTGCTAATCTATCTCTTGATGAACTAGAATTAGAAGAAGCATTTTTCAATGAAGATGAACAAATATAAGAGCTAAACATCATGATTTACACACGTTTTTTTTTTTTTGTTTTTCTTTTGCTAGACTTTGTTTCTTTTATAGTTGTTTATCTTGATTTCTA
>Ga0214542_1006380_pt1 | contig 21570 bp, 23 predicted proteins | sample CNSS1metaG_FD_160096 | JGI IMG/M metagenome (GOLD analysis project Ga0214542, IMG submission 160096) | Root nodule microbial communities from cowpea collected in UCLA plant growth center, Los Angeles, California, USA - CNSS1 | ecosystem: Host-associated > Plants > Roots > Nodule | place: USA...
CCCAAAAATATTTAGGCACTTCATATTCATTCAACATTGTGCGAGCTAGTTCCTCTAAGGATCTATTTTTCCTTTCTACAACTCCATTTTGTTGAGGAGTTCTAGGTGCAGAAAAATTATGCATAATGTCGTTTTCTTCACAAAATTTTTCAAACAATTCATTTTGAAATTGTCCACCATGATCACTTCTAAAAACTTTATTTTAAAGTCTTTTCAATTTTGAATTACTTTTGCAAATTTCTTAAAAGCTTTAAAAGCCTCACATTTTAATGTGAGAAAGAAAGTCCAAGTATATCTTGAGTAGTCATCAACAATAATAAGAGCATAGTAATTTCCCCCAAAGCTTTTTGTCCTTGAAGGACCAAACAAATCCATATGCAAAAGTTCTAAAGGCTTTGATGTAGAAATCACATTTTTTGAATGAAATGATGATTTTTTTGTTTTCCTTTTTGACATGCAGCACATAGTTTATCTTTTTCAAACTTATTTTTGTCAATCAAATTACTAATTCTTTAGAAATCAGTTTGTTTAACTGTTGCATATGAATATGAGCAGCTCGTTTATGCCACAACCATGGATTTTCTTCTTTAACAACCAAACAAGTTATATCACTTGTTGAAGCATTATCAAGATCAATCAAGTACATGTTATTATGTGTCATACCTTTCAAGGCTACTTCCTTAGAGTCCTTTTGATGAATGGTGCAGTAGTCACTCTCAAAAATAACTTTGAGTCCTTTATCACATAATTGGCTTATGTTGAGAATATTGTGCTTTAGTCCTTCCACAAATAGAACATCCTTGATCTCCAATGTATTTCCTCCACCAACATCACCCGTTCCAAGTATTGTTCCCTTGTTGTTATCCCCATATGTAACAAATCCTTGTTCCTTTCTTTTAAAGTTCTTAAACTTCCTTTTGTCTCTAGTCACGTGCCTTGAACAACCACTGTCAAGATACCACATTGATTTCCTAGATTTAGACGTCATCGGCAAAATAAGGAAATTATTCATTTAGGTCCCCAATAATTTGTTTGGGTCTTTGGGGTTAGAAGAAAAATATCTAACTATGAACAGGCACCCAATGATACTTCCCATTTGGAACACCAAAATGTTTAATATTGCATTTATTTGAAGTATGACCCTTTTTCATGCAATAAAAACAAGTAGCAGTACATGCATATGCATTAATAGAATGAGAAGTTCCTTTTTCTACCCAAACTCTACGAGTACTTTTAGTTTTGTTTTTCTTATTATAATTATGAGCATGCTTGTTCTTATTTGGATTTTTCTTAAGATCAAATTCTTCAGAATTTTTATTTTCCAAAGCATCTTCAAGATGTTTCTCCAAAATACATATATCAAACATGTAACTTTTACAGGAAGCACATTCGATAGTTTCTTTTTCTTTGTTTTCTAATATTGAAATTTTATTTTTCTAACTTTGAAGTCAGATTTTAATTTTCTATGAGCAGTATCCAATTTACTAGATTTAACAAGTAATTGTTGAAATGTATCATAAAGATCGTCATAGTCATTTTCATTACAAGTAGAGCTTACCTCACTGTCAGAATCATCATGATTAGCCATCAAACAGAGATTCACTTCTTCATTATCAGAATCACTGGAATTTGATGTGCTTGAGGCATTATCTTCCAATGCTATGTATGCTTTCTTCTTAAAAATTTTATGTCCTTCTTTTCTTCACTTTTCTTTGAATTTGGACAATCAGCTTTGACATGTCCAGTTTCTCCACATCCATAGTATTTGAAGTTTGAGGATGATCCTTGATTTTCCTTCTTGTTGCTCTTGAATTGATTTTTACCTTTGGCCTTCATGAATTTTGTAAACTTCTTAATCATGAGACTAAGGTTCTCATCGTCATCAAAATCTTTTTCTTCTTTTTGCTTTTCGCCTTTGACAACTTCAGTTTTGAATGCAATTCTTCCTTCTTCCAATATCTTCTTCTTCTTCATTTAATCTACCCAATTCAAGCTCATGCTCCCTTAGCTTTCCAAATAGTGCCGCCATTGTCATCGTTGCAAGATTTTTTGACTCAGTGATGGTCGTCACCTTTGGCTGCCAAGTCCTGTTCAAGGATTTCAGAATTTTTATATTCAATTCATTAGTGTCAAAAGTTTTACCTAGACCTGTGAGATGATTAACGATGTATGTGAATCATTTCTGCACATCGTAGATGGTTTATCCATGTTGCATCTGAAACATTTCGTATTCTTGGATTAAGGAGTTCTTGCGTGCCCTTTTTACGTCATTTGTTCCTTCATTAGTCACATATAAAATTTCCCACATATCTCTTGCACTGGTGCAGACTGAGATCTTGTAAAACTCATCAAGGGTTAAAGCAGATAAAATTATATTTCTAGCCTTTACATCGTACTAAGCTCGTCTATTCTCGTCTGCAGTCCATTGCGAGAATGACTTTGGTTTCTGCACACCATTTACAACATTAACAGGCACACATGGTCCATTTAACACTACATCCAAAATATATTTATCAACAGATTCTAGAAAAATTTGCATCCTAACTTTCCATAAAGGATAATTTTCACCAGTAAAAAGAGGAGGTCTATTGATAGACGCACCCTTGGCAAAAGTTTGATTTTGTCCAACCATTTTCGAAAATTTTGAAAAATTATCAAAGCAAGCTTTGATACCAATTGTTGGTATCCGCAGTGAAATGTTTGGCATTTGGACAAAAACCAAGAGGGGGGTGAATTGGTTTTAATTAATTAAATTAATACTTTAAAATTTTTCTGAAATTTTAACGATTAATTTAAATATCAATTCCTTTAAAAGCAATAGTAGATAAAATAAAGAGATAGAGAAGAGGAAATGACACAAATATTTATACTGGTTCAGATTAAAAGATCCTACATCCAGTTGTTAATCTCTTCAAAAGAACCTTGACCTTAGCTTTCCTAGCAACAACAGCAACACTCAATCTCCTAGAAGACCTCTCAGGAAAAGTTATTGCTCTACCCACACTAGGTTTTCAAAGCTCTTTTGAGAATAGTCAGAGAACTCTCTTTGCAGTCACAACACTTAGCACTCTAGCTTCTCAAGAGGGTAAGTTCGAAGTAACTTTGGTGTTCCTTAAATAGGGGTTCCAAAAATTTAGGTCAAAAACTAAACAATCACGTTCAAACTAACAATGTATTTTCTGGAAAAAAAAACTTTTAGTAGATAATCAATTATTAGAGGTGACAATCGATTATTCTAGTGCTTTTTCTGAAAAATTGGACTCAGCTCAGGATAATCGATTATGCTAAGTGATAATCGATTATTACATTGGTTTTTCAAGAAATACCATAATTTTGATCTTGCTGTTGATTCTAAACTATTCTAAGTACAATTTACAAGATAACTTTAAACATAACAACACATGTTCTTCATATTGACTTCCAAATGACTTTTAGGCTTCTTTTATCATCATCAAAATCTTACTTCAGTATTTTACTTGTCTTTTTCTTTTGCCAACAACTGCCGCTTGAGCTCTCGCCTAGGCGGAATGAGCTCGCCTACACGAGAGACCTTTCTCGCCTGAGCGAGGGCTTCCAGCCTCGAGCTAGAACTGGGTGAGGACATGATCAATTGTTGTTTTCTCCTTTATTCTTGGTTGATGGTCACATGTTTGATTGAATTATTGTGTTGAAGAATGACTGGGGTGTTTATGCATGTATTAGATGGTTTATAGGCTGGATTTGATGAGTTTAGTATGATCTTTCGTATGGAACATGATTGGATGGTTAGTTATGTATATTGGCATGGGATTGGTATGCATGATAATTCTATGTTGGGTGGGTGATGCATGATTATGGAATGGTCAAGACGTAATTCCACAAAGGTTTCGTGGTGGTGCCTCATGGTCAGGACGTAATTCCATGACCCTTTTGGTGGGAACTCATGGTGGTGCCTCATGATTTAGGACGTAATTCCATGACCCTTTTGGTGGGAGCTCATGGTGGTGCCTCATGGTTTAGGATGTAATTCCATGACCCTTTTGGTGGGAGCTCATGGTGGTAGCCTAAGGGGCTGAAAAACAACTCCATAATGGCCTTAAATGACAATTATCATTAGCATTAAACCCAATTTTTGTTTTGATAATTAATCCCCATTAAGATTTAATTAAAAGGCAATTTGGAGGTGAGAAAAGGGTTTTTCTTGGCCTCTGATTGTATTGCACGTAGGGTGAGAGAAATCAGAGTGAAGAGAGTGTGTTCAATGAATCATTGAGGCAGATTTGAGGAGGACTAAGGGAGGCTATTGAAAGCAAGTGGGAATCTAGAGCCATTAAAGTTTTTAAGCAAAAGGATCCAGGTTAGGGGAGTTTTAATGGTTAGTTTTATGTTTAAGAAATGATTGCATGAAATGTATGTTGAATTGAACGCGTATGCTTGGCCTATTTTGAAAAATTTTGGGTTTCTAGAAATTTTCCAGAAACTGCCTAGCGGGTCGGTCATGGCCGTCATGAGATTCATCCCAGTACAATGTATTATGGGTTTCCAAAAAAGAACCGCCTGGCGGTCAATTCTCAATCGCCAGGCAACACGTGTTATTTTATTCAGTTTTCTAGGTTTCTATTGAGCTGCCTGGTGGTGATGAACTACCGCCAGGCGATGCGAGTCATTATGGCTCGATTTTGATGTTTTGATGTGTTTGGGTTGATTCTGAATTGGGGAATCTAGGGTTCTATAGATTGTTCATTAATTGAGTGTGTTATATTGTTGAGTTCCATGAGATTGGAGGTTAAAATTAATGAAATTGCTATGAAAGCTAGTTTATGATTGAAATTCTCGGATTTGATTGTACCACAAAATAATGGATGTGGTTTGGTTACAAATTATTATCATATGGAGTGAGATTGAGTGGGAATTGATGGAGATCAGCGAGCAAGTGGAAACTGGGAAAAATTGGGGTTTTCAGATGCATGAATTTCTAGAAAAATGTCTAGAATTCTATGCACCGCCTGGCGGCACTTGCATAGCCGCCAGGCGATGGGTGCCAGAGTAGAAGAAGAGTGGCTGTCAGGTTGTGAGCCATACTGGTGAGATTGGGTCCTTGTGGAAGTTAAAATTTCATGAATTCTATTACGAGTCTGGGCAGGGACTTAGGATGGTATAATGATGAATCGGTGGTAGGAATTAACATGGAATTAATTTTAGAAATGTGGAGGATCATGATAATAACTATATGGCAGTAGAGATGAATAAAGTAGAGTCTCGTGGGATTAAAACTGGAGTGGGCAAGGGATATAGCCATAGGTTGAACACACAGGACTTGGCCTTAATGATTGGTTGGGGGTTTATGTAAGTTAGTAGAAAATGTTGGCAGAAAAGTGGTATGACAGTGGATGGCACACTCTGAAATAGGAAGTGTGAACTTGTGAACTCATTGGGGTTATGAAAATCAAATTGGTAAACTAGAATAGAGAGAGAAACATAGCTAAGTAACTAATCTTGTGGTTTTGGACCAAATCCATTTGAGTATGAATGGTATAGATGTGAACCAACTGAATTGGGGTGGAAATGTTGTAGATTATAGGTCCAAGTTTGGGCTGCAAGCTGTTGAGAGTGCTTAAAATTTAGTATTGCGCGATGTACTGGTGTGGCGCTTGGCAGAAGTATTACAACCGCCAGGCGACAACTAGGAAACAGTGGGGTCCTGGTGCGAGTGGTGCCTGGCGGAGAGGGAGGTTCCACCAGGCGATAGCGACAGAATTAGAGGGCTCCTGGAGTGCGTGCACCTGACGGTGTGGGCTGTCCCGCCAGGCGGTGTTTGGACCGTTGGTGGTTCTGAGGCGCTTGGTGTCAGGCAGTACGCATCGCCCGCCAGGCGATGTCTGCAGCGTTGGTGCTTGGCGGTACGCGTTCCTCACCAGGCGGTCTAGAAGCGGCTCCGCCCGACGGTACGTGTCCCCCGCCAAGCGATTGCTACTGCAGCAGTATTAGAGTTTTGATGTTTGGGATTGCTGGTGTTCCTTGAGTTGAGCTCGGAACGTATCCCTTGAGTTGACCTCGGGATAAGGGTTAAGCACGTGGCATTCCTCAAGTTGAGCTCGGAATGACATCCCTCGAGTTCAGCTCGGGATGGCGGGTGAACACGAAGAACCCTTGAGTTGAGCTGGTGTTGGCGAGTGTTGCCGGTGTGAGTGTGCTGGTTGTGGCCAGTACGAATGGGTCTAGATAGATTGCCCTCCTCAGTATTTAGCTGATGAGTTTGGTAGTCTTGGGACATTGCGAACTATGTTCGTATTTGGTAACCCCACCTGACGTTATGGTGTATGATCTGTAGCAATGGTTTCCCACACGTGCTCTATCGGTTGTGGCTGATAGGTATGGCAACAAGTCATCTTGAGGTAATCACTAGAAGATGTAGAACACGATTCACATGGTTGTGGCCATGTGGTATGAAATCAAAGGGTGCAATTCTTTTGAAGTGATTGTGTTGCATATGTAAATGTGTTGTATATGTGTATGCATTTTTATATGTTTTATCTGTTAAGCTCACCCTATCTGCTTGTGTTTGGCGATGATCGTGTACGCGGTACACGTAAGCAGATGATGTTATTGTAGGTGGTTCTGGTGAGGCTTAGCTTCGGAGCGAGGATAGCTTGGGAGTTTTATGTTTTATGATTTTGGAATAAATTGTAAACACCTATGGATGTTTTTATCATAATCTAGTTTTGTAAATTATGGATTTCGTACTCTTTATTTATTTAATAAAGTTTTAAATTTCTCGCGCTTTTGGGAAATGAGGTTTTATTAAATGCAACGTAATTAATATTATCTCTACTTTATTATTTAGATCTGTAATATCCGGTTTAGATGTTACATTTAAGACTTAATTTCATGACCTTTTTGGTGGGAGCTCATGGTGGTGCCTCATGGTTTAGGACGTAATTCCATGACCCTTTTGGTGGGAGCTCAGGGTGGTGCCTTATGGTTTAGGACGTAATTCCATGACTCTCTTGGTAAGGTTTCGTGGTGGTGCCTCATTAGATGTATCCAGATATTTGAGTCTTAAAGTCTTGCTTTGTTGCTACCACATGCTTGGTTGGTTTTTGTATTCTTGACCTTTAAATTGCATGCTCAATTGTATGTTCAAAACATTTTTACTCTAGTTTACCCTTTTTGTTTGCTTGTGTGTCTCGTGTGTGGTTCTCTCTTTTTGTGATGATCATTAATGTATTGATGTGAGCAGATGTAGGAAATTCTTGTGATCGTAGTGGTGATAGGGATGCTGCAGCTTAGTGGGACGTGGTTTAGTGTTGGGCCGCTGTCGAGCCCACGTTGAAGAGTTATTATTACATTGTAATCTCTTGCTCATGAGCAAGCTTTTGGTCATCTGTTGATACACTTGTATTTGGTTCCTGGCATCGTGTAGCGCCTCGTTTTTCTTCTGGTATATTGGGGTGATTGTATTATCCTTTATACTTTAAGTCCCATAACCTTGGATATTATAAGATGTACGATATTTTATTTGAATAGATTTATCTATTAAAATGGGACATTACAGAGAGTTTGTGGCAAACTTAATTGAGATGCAAAATTATGAATTTTTGAGAGTCATATTACAACATAGGATATTATGAGTCATATAATTACAGTATGAAATATTATGAGTGTTTAGAATTTTTAGAATTTGTGAAAATATGACAGATATAAGATATATGATATATATAAGAGATATATTATAAGATAATAAACTTGTTATTTTATTTTATTCATACACTCTCTATATATATATATATATATATATATATATATATATATATATATATATATATATATATATATATATATATATATATATATATATATAACATAATATAAATTCAAATGACTTCAACTTCACGTGATTTTTACTAAAAGTAAAGTCACAAATTTATTGATATGAGAATTTTTCTTTTCTTAATGTGAATTTACACGAGATGCAAAATTAAATGAGTGCGGACTTAAGCAAATGTTGACTGTATTTTGGGTGTGTGATAAACAAAATAAATAATTTAAATACAAATAATAATTTAGTTTAAATATATGCAATATTAGTATCGTGTGTAGAAATTCGTCAGAGCAATAATAAATATAGAATCACGACGATAAAAAGACTAATCGAGTTTTTTATACTTTATTATATAACCTTTCAAAAAGACATTTCATGACTTTTGGTCGCCGGATAGAATCCTTAAACAGGGTTCATATATACCTTGTGTAGATGAACACATACTTTTATTAAAGAAGAAATCAATGTAATAACACATTCTATTTACAACTTTTTTTTTATGAATTGCAAACGCATCTAGAAATTTTGGAGGATTATGATATTGAGGATTTGGATGGAAATTGAAGAAGTGTAGAGAGTTTAACAGTAGTAGTAACTTAGAAAAAGCAGTTGGATTGTTTTGGTGAAAAGTTAGCACTAGTAACGACGCAGAAAGAATGCAATTGCTGAAGATCCTTGGCGTGAGCCTATACCTTAGTGGAGGGTCATGAGCTTGTCCCATCATTCAAATAAATAAAGATAGAATATGTACCTCTTCCACTATCATTATCATTATAATCATATCTAACTATTTCTCTTCTAATAATGTCACTCTCCTTCATCAGATATTAACGCAAGATTCTGTATAAAATACTTCATTTTGAATTGTATTAAAGATTAACATCACTTAAAAATCACATTCATGTTATAAACAACTCCCAACTTAAAAATTTCAACGTCCTCTTTTCACTACTTCGAAGGACAAATAAAGAAAGCCACCAGAGAAACGAAATTCTCTTTCTTTGGTAAGTGGTGGATGAAGTGATGTATATATATTGTTGTTGAACACAACAACTTTAGAAGTTTTGATTTTGCACATCATGTGAGGAAGTTTGTGAATGTTAGGGGATAAAGGTACGTAGTAGCAGAGAGAAACATGAGTATACCACAAGCAGCTGCTGCTGCTGCTTCTGCTTCTGCTTCTGCTGCAAGCAGTCCTCCTCCACATCTGTATCCACAGGAGTTACAGCTTAAGCTTTACCAAGCCTTCATATTCTCAATTCCTATACTCTTCTCCATCATTCTCTTTCTCTTGTTTTACTTGTTCTACCTCAAGAGAAGGGCTTCCTCTTCTCCTTATTTGCTTCCAAGGACCATTCCCATTAATCCACCAACCACCACTCCCTATCATTCATCAGTAAGTAACAAAATCATTATTATAAATGCTTTTTACTAGATGTCTTTGCTTGCTTCTTCTACTGCATAATCCTTTCTATATCATCAATTAAATTATCCAATATTCCACAGCCCTGTCAATTCCTCGATAAGCTTCCAAGGGTTTTATTTGATGAGGATTTGCTAGCAAGAGATTCCTTGTAAGTAAATCTTTTTTATTTTATTTTTTTGTTTGAACTTTTAGATGTACTGTTGTTGCTATTTCAATTCTGTTTTTATCCTCTTTCTTGGTAATGAGATTAATATATGCTCTCATCTTTATCCATTACCCAAGGGATTCTCTACTGTGTGCAATTTGGATGTGTTCATATTGTAATTTCATCTCTCATAACATTATTCTCAAAGAAGGAATGTGGTTCTTGCAAATCTGAAAAAAAAAATGTCCAAAAGTTCACTGATTATTTAGAATATTTAGTGGCATCCACTAATTTTGATGAAAAAGTGGTAGGTACATGGAAAGAAAGCAGAGAGATAAGTAGAATATTTGAAGAACTGTTGTCCGTTTTTTTCCTTTTCTTCTGCTAAAAAGGAAAATTGAGCACGTGTAAGCCCAACCAAAATCTCAACGATTGGTACTGGTCATATTTCGTGTGAGGGAATTTTCAGTAGATAAAGTGGTGGAAAGCACTTTGTAAACTGTGTGTAGGATTGATTCCATTGTTAGTAGAGTAAATAAATGCAGTGAGTGATGATGTCCAATGACAGCAACAGTTAACAGGAAGAGATGATTTTGAAACAGGTGTTGTGTTTGTTTGGGGGAGTTTGAGGTGAAGGAAGAGGTGGTGCAGATTCCTTATTGCAAGCACGTGTTCCACTTGGATTGCATACATCACTGGCTCCAATCAAACTCCACTTGTCCACTTTGTAGATGTTCCATCATCCCCACTACTACCAAGTTCATCAATCCAGCACCGTCTATTAATATTATATCAGACCCACCCCAGCATGCTGCTATCTTTTCAGACTCTCCATCATTCCCACCTCACTCACAACATCATCATCAACTTCCTGCTTCCTCAAATTCTCCTAATTTCCCCAGGGAATGATCATACATATATACCTTCATTATCAATCATAGTAATCCACCGTTTTATTCTCTTTCTCATCATCTTTCTGGAAATTGCCTACTGAATCCCCATTGGGGGGCAATGGAGAAACTGTTAAAACTGTAACTAATTGTTCAGAGAAGCAATCAATCATTCGCTACTACTTTATTTGTTTCTTGTCAATTTGCCTTTTACTACTACATCTTGTTCTTTGTGTGTGTGTGTATATGTTACTGTCTTGTCGTCACTTTCCTGAGTCCTAGGTTGCCATAATGAACATATATAAATATGATTTTTGAGGCCTGAACTTCTTGAGCTCAATCTTGGTACTTGGTACAAATGCAATGATTCATGTTGGTCTTCAAAGGGAGTCAAAGATTTACCATGGGGAAATCAATGAAGGTTTTTTGAATAAATTATATAGAATGAGTCCAAATATAGGGTCCCAAGAAGGTGAAAAGCTTTTACTTTTGGGCATGGAAAAAGAAAAGGGAAAAGGGAAAAGGTCCCAACAATAGAATAATAAAAATAAACACGTTCATTATAACACTTTATGTTACTCTATTTTTACACAAATCATTGAGACCTTATATTTATATTTTAACTCTCACTTTTCCTTATATGTATATATTCCCGCATCATCTTTTTTTGATGAAAAGAGCAACTTTTATATTTATTTCAATGGTATAAGAGAAGAGGCACGGTAGGAATAGTATGTAATAAAAAAGTATATATATACTCTTTCTTTAAAATATAAATGATATTTTATCTTAACTTTTTATCATTAGTATCCCTTAGTTCACAATCTAGCGTGGTTTTGTTTTGGAATATAAAATGACTCAAACTAAAAAAATAATTATTTGTAGTTTGGTTATGTTGAAATTAATTACGTAATCTTTACTAGATCAAACTTTTGCGATTTTTTGTTTTTCTATTAACAAAAGCATAACGGCCCACTGTGAAAGTAAATGAGGTTAAATATATTTTTAAATCTTAAACTTTAATGGAAGATTGAAGTTTGTCTATGTCTCAAAGTTTGGTCTTCATTTTATATTAAAAGTTAATTTGTTTGATGTGTCAAATGACGTTTCAAACTATCCAACAAATTGAACCTTTAAAGTTGGAGAGGCAATCGTGAATGTAGATCTTTAACCTCATCAACCATCACACATGTCTAGTCTGGTTGTAGAGGAACAACATGGATGGTTGACCCTCCTTCCAGCATTTGTCTTGTTAGTACCTGATGGCATACACCCTATCCATGACCAAGCACATTCAAGAAAAGTTAGATGCATATATGCAAGGTGAAGCAAAACTCTTTTATTTTTAAGCCATAATGGAGCACCTCTAGTAGATTAGGAATATTTAGGCCTTGTATTAAGGGTCAAGTGGTGTAGGATTTCCTCTTAGGCCTTGTATCATGGGCCAAGTAGTATAGGATTTTTAGTCAAATTTACCAATTTGCACCTATATTATGTTAATCTTGGGTAGTTTAAGTTTTTATCCCAACTTGGTGGACTAGGCATCATGGAGGGCATACCACATTAGGAGAAGTGACCAAGTGTCATGATTCTAGTGGATGAGCTTTTTCTAGAGTAGTGGTCACATGGCACTCTAGGAGTGGAAAGCTTTTTTGAAAGTTAGTGACCACATGTCCTCCTCTCCTTCACCAAGATAGAATTTTTTAGGATTTTGGTCTACTTTGGAGACACCTCCCTCTATAAATAAAGGTGTCCCCCCTTATTAAACCACTTTGAGATATGTAATGAAATGCTGCCAAAATTTTATGACATCATACTTGTCTCATAAGTCGAGACTAGAGCATACCATGCGGTGTCCTATAGCCACCCTTCTCTAGAGTTGGCTCAACGTCTCAAGAGAACTATGAAACAACTACATCCCACCACAACATCATCTAAATCGAGACACTTCTTCACTTTCCCCATTACTTCCATGTCAACCACCCACTCATAGACTCATCTTCATGCTTTGACCCAACCTAGCTTTAGGAGGAGCCAATCACTACCAATCACTACCAAACACAGGGAATCTTTATCGAAATATAACTCATGTTAAATTACTTGTTTAGCATGATCCACAACAAAACATGAGCCTTTCGTGCTGACTCAATGTCAATCAGGAACTTCATTGGCTTCTACATGAGTCGGTTGCTTATTCCTAAGTATGGACTTAAGCCTTTCTTCAAACTTCTCCTCTAGAGATGACCTTATTTTAGTGTTCATTAATTCTACTTTTCTTCCTACTACATCTTCATCTTCCTCATGGCATCCTGTCTTAAGGATTTAGTAGTCTGTTGTATTGGACTGAAGTAATCTCAAAGTTCCCATGACTTAGTAGTGTCGTGTACACAACTTAGTGCTCAGGTCTTCCAATCGCCGCAATAAGTATATCGTTGTGGCCATATGGAACAAATGAACCCTGAGTTGCTTGCCTAACTAACGAATTATGCAAACACATATTCAAGTTTAATCATAAACATAGCCACAATGAAATTTGATTTTGGATTTAAGGTTTGTGTTAGTTTTGAAATGGTGATTTTAGCCAAGAAGGGGGGGAGGGGGGTTGAATTGGCTTTATAAAACTTTTTCGAAAGGTTAAACCTCTTTTCAATTGAATCTAATGGACTGGAAAGTTTGGATGTAAATGCAGCAGACTAGTACACTTTCAGTCGATTAAAATATAAATCAACAGACAAATTTGTTCTTGAAGCTATAAAACAGTCGATTAAAAAGACAAATCAGTCGGCTAAAATAATGGAGATTTATGCAGAATGCAAAATTCGCGAATTCAACTCAAACAACAATCTTTTACATACAAGACTTGTTCCAAACAATGTTTTTAACAAGTATACAACCTCAAATTACACAAGAACGCATTAAATCACACCAAAGATCAAATTACTTAGTTTTCTTGAGTTTTTAAAGCGTTTCAAAGAGAGTGAATAAGGGAAAGAGAAAAGCACAGTTGTTTTTATACTAGTTCACTCAATCACATAGCTAGATCTAGTTTACCAGGACAACCTGAGCCTGGTTTCCACTAAATTCAAAAGTTTTACAAATCACATACCAAGATTACACTTTTGAACAAAGAAACTCACAAGATTTTTGACTCACACAAAAATCTAGATACACACCTTGCAAGAATCACACTTACAGACCTGAAATCACATAAGGTAAACCAACCAGAGGCACAAGAACATCCAAACCTGATGGTGGCTATCCCTAGCCAACTATACATGTGTTCTTCAAGCTACACAAGTTGGAGCTGTGTATTGTAGAGAGAGTGCTTTCCAGAGATGAATGACAAAGTTTCGTGCTAAAAGCTTAGATTTGCACCTCTGTTCGTGAAAACACAACTTATATAGTCTGGTTTAAGTGAAAACTGTAACGTCCTAGCCGGAAATTACTTATTAAAATAAATAAGGATATAAATAAAATAACAACCGCATTTATTTATCATCAATTCCCAAAAACGCGAGAAAATTTAAATTTAGATAACCAACGCGCCATTACAATTAATAAAAAGATGAGTCGCATCATTCATATTACTATCAAAAGTGTCTAAAAATTATTACAAGTAAATCCTTAGACAACATAGTAACTAGTAATAAAATCCCAGAGATATCCCCACTCCGTCTCTAAGCATCTCCCTGCTCACCTGCATCAACATCTGCTCCCATGTAACACGTTACATGATCATCGCCACACACACACAGATAGGGTGAGCTCATTTAAATAAAATCAACAATATAATATTTAATACCATATTAACAAATGTAAACCCAGAATAGTGCACTTTCCCCCTTTTTCCTTTCATCATTTTACTTCCAACACTTGCCTTTAGACGTCTATCCATTCTATACCCTTTAAGTGAGAATAATGATCGATCTTTGCTGCACGAGTGTCCACTCGCCCCTCCGACTACAAGCAACCACCTGATAGTCAACATGTGGGAATAACCTTGCCACAACATCTAGACTACCAAAACTCTATCATAATCACTCTGAAGAGGGCAATCACCGAACCTCGCCGTACGAGCCACAACTCGCACACTCCACTGGACTTCCTAAACCACCAGGCTACAACCTAGAGTGGTCACGTGTTACCCCAATACAAGATACATTCGTAACTGTGCCCCCAGCCAAAGCATCGCATCATGAACATCCCTTAAAGCGGTGTAGAAAACTTACCTCGCGCACCATCACTGGACCAAAACCGCCTGGCGCGCATCATACGCCGCTAGGCGGAACTTGGCTCCAGACCGCCTGGCGGGTATCACACACCGCCAGGCGCCACGTGCCTGCAGAATCCCTCTGCACCGTCACCGCCTGGCGGAATTTGCCCTGCCGCCATGCGCCACTTTGTCGTTGTTGCCGCCTGGCGCTTCCACACTGCACCGCAAGACGCCTGTCTTTTCCAGATCTCCTACTGTACCGATTCCACCTGGCGGAAGCTACTCTACCGCCAGGCGCGCTGTGCTAACAGTGGCCACTGCCACTGATTTAAGGTTTTACCGCTTGGCGCCTCCCTCGTGCCGCCAGGCGCTATACCAGTAGTGCAACGCTACTGGTTTGTGGCATTTTTTTCAGGTCTTAAGAGACCCCAAATCAATTATACATTATTTTCATACCAATCAAAACATTCACAACCATAATACCATCACCAAACTCAACATATACAACAGCTCGTGCTCACTTCATACATATACAATTACATCATACCAATTAGTTATCGACTTACACATACTTTTTATCCATTCCTACTCTAAACTTGTCACATTCACACCACTCTTGATCAAGACATCTAATGTTATTTAACTCCTATCACCACAAACCTTTCGAACATAATACCAACAGTTTGTTTAGCCATCCCCTTTCGCCAAATAGTGGGTGAGAAACTAGATACCATCCCTGCCCCATTACCAACATCAATTCTGCCTTCATTTACCCATTTCACACACAGATAGATTACCCTTATAATTCCACATGTACATTCTCATTTAATCGTAATATCTCAATTATACCCTCACATACTCGTTGTTAGGGTTCCTTCTGCTCCTGCAGCACTACCAGTTCCAACTTGTTGTAGTTTCTTTTCACACAACACTCATTCACTTACATTCACAACCGAGGCTCCAACCTAATTTGCCGCAGTGTCTTCTATGTATAATTCCCTCCCGTTCATGCAGAATACAACACATATATGCATATATACCTCACATAAAATAATACCCATTCAATTAAACATTACACCTACTTCGTGTATAATGGCTTTTAACCCCCATCACCAACCCTATCTCTCAATTTCAGCTCAAAATCATGTCTTCCAACAACCAAAAAATTCACAATCAATCAGAGACATCAAGTTTCAAAAATCAAAAGCAAAACATCACGAAAACATTGACAAACAGCGAAAACTGGAATAGGAACTCCCCTAACCTGGAATTCCTTCGCTTAAAATGACACGCTTGCGTTCCTTCCTTGAATTCCAACAATTCCTTAAGCTCTCCCGCTGTCCAGCCCTTCAATCCCACTCCCTACTCACTGTTTCTCTCTAAATTCATGCAGCCCTCAATACCCCAATTGTGCAGACTCCAAAACCCTTCTCTCTCTCACAATTAGCCTTTTAAATTGGGACTTACTTAAGGTTAAATTGCTATAAAACGAATTTTTGCCATAAATCTCTCATTAACCTCCCTTAATGACCTATTATCTTCTATTTTCCAGCCACCCCTTGCTGCCATACACCCTAGGGTTTACGTGCCTCTTCATGTGCATGCTATAGTAAATTTTAGCAAAAAGAAAATACTTTGTTCAAACCAAGGTTTGAACCCATAACCACACAATTCCACTTCAAATGTACAACCAATTCAACCAAGTCATATTACATGATAATATTCACAAATCAAACATTATATCCTTACCTATCACACCCAAGCATCCCAAAAAAAATTACTAAAAATTAAATAACACACAATTGGCATACTTAGGATTCGAACCCAAGTCCTCTCATACAACCAAAGTACTCTCAACCACTTGAGCTAGTACTTTTCCACGTCATGAAGGTTAGTATTTAATGCCTTAAAGACCTCTCCTACCCGCATTGATTAGATAATTATTTATTTAATTATTTAAATTTCGTGGGTCTTACAAAAACAATCGATTAGAATTTTCCGTATAGTCAACTAATTTCACTTTACTTACGTGAAATCAGTCGATTGAAAAATAATTCAATTGATTGAATGCATTCATACCAGAAACTATCTACAACAAGCCTTTTAACCTGTTAAAACCCATTTTAACATATTAAAAGATACACACTAAGGCACACAAGACATCTAACCTATGTCATATAGCCTAGTAACAAGATATAACACTATCACATTACATTTAACATGTTATTTTCAGATTTAATAAATTAAAACATAATCTTCAAATGGATCTTCATCAATCTTCATCAAACACCTATGATCTTCATGTACATGGCTTTATCAATTATTTTCTTCAAGCTTGCTTGTGTCAACAGTTTGTACTTTCAATTTTTTCAACTATGAGTTGAGTTGATTTTAACTCATCTATTATCGAACCTAGTCCGAGCGACCTCCCACATCTCAACACTTTATTGTTTAGCTCTTCCTTGAATTTTCCAAACAATGAAACTATGGTCATAGTGGAAAGATCCTTAGCTTTAGAAATGGTTGTAACTTTTGGTTGCCAGCCCCTATCAAGACACTTCAACACTTTAATGTTTAGTTATTCCTTGTCTAAGTCTTTTCCTATACCAATGAGATGATTTACAATATGTGCAAATCTTTTTTCTCACACCCACAATGGTTTCTTCAAGTTGCAGTCTGAAAATCTCGTACTCTTGAATCAATGAGTCCTTTCTTGCTCTTTTAATGTCACTAATTCCTTCAGGTGTTACTTTTAACACGTCCCAGGTATTCCTTTGCATAACTAAATTAGGATACTCTAAAAGACTCATCTAGATTTAGTGCAAATATGATGATATTCTTTGCAACACAATTTATCTTTCTTTTTCTCTTCCTTAATCTTAGAGACTCCAAAACTTGAGTTTCAGAACTACCCATTTATTGTTAACAATGTGTTTCGAAACAAATGCCTTGTTCTTGGCCATAGTTTTGAAAATAAATTTTATAATTCAATGCTTAAGAAAATTATAATAACTAGCTCTTGATACCAATTGTTGGATTAAAACAATTAAAGCCAAGAAAGAGGGTTGAATTAGACTTTAAGAAATCAATTATGCTTTTAAAATTTTTGGCAAACCTCTGTTAAATCTATATGATCAACGAAACTTCAAAAACTATAACGTCCCATTTAATAGAGAATAAATCTATAAATGAAACATCACACAAGATATAATATAGAAGAGCAGTACCAAAAAGGTAAACAGGTTTAAACCATTACAGTTATCCCAAATGTACTAGAAAAGAAGACTAAGGCACACCACGATGCCAATAATAAAATCGAAAGAAATAGTTTGACAATTGATCAAAAGCTTGCTCCTCTAGAGCAAGATATTACATAGTACATAGTGCCTACAAAGGTTACTTGAAGGAAAGAGATCCAACCCAAGCCTGTCTATACTACAAAGTTTCCATCACCCTGGTGGTGGCCACTAGGGGTTCCCACATCTGCTCACATCAATAAATTGATGATCATCGCAAAAGGAGAAAACCACACATAAAACACACAAACAAGCAGAAATGGTAAGCTAGCGTAAAAAGGTTTTATCATACACTTGAGCATATAGTTTAACATCCAAGAATACATAATCCAACAAAACGTGTGATAGCAGACAATGCAAGACTCTAAGACTCAATTATCTGGATACATATAATCAGTCGGATTCACTAGATGCTTGCACTTGTGGTGTCCTCTACTGCTCTACAAAGACATTGCCAATGGGTTTCCCCCTACCACGCACAAGGTTAGCCTTCAAACATCTAATGCCATTATCCTGCCAAAGACTAGGGACTCCTACTACTCTCACCACTTGAGTCAGTACGCTCTACGTGAGACTAACTAACTCTTTAGAGCTTCAGGATGCAATCTTACTTGAATCTTTACTTAGTTATATACTAAGGCACCACCATGAAACCTTACTAAGAGTTTCGTGAAATTACGTCCATTACCTGAGGCACCACCATGAGCTTCCATCAAGAGGGTCATGGAATTACGTCCATTACTTGAGGCACCACCATGAGCTCTCGTCAAGAGGTCATGGAATTACGTCCATTATATGAGGCACCACCATGAACTCTCACCACGAGGTTCATGGAATTACGTCCATTATATGAGGCATCACCATGAACTCTCACCACGAGGTTCATGGAATTACATCCATTATATAAGGCACCACCATGAACTCTCACCATGAGGTTCATGGAATTATGTCCTACCTATACCACAGCCATGTCTTACCAACCCAACATAGAGTTATCATGCATACTAGTCTCATGCAAATATTCAACCAACTAACCGACAAATTCATGCTTTCCATTTCATACTCAACATAGCGACATCTCATTCCATTTAATCTCATACAATATACATGGCATCATACATCAGGCTTTTATGGTAAAACACACTATCAAGCAAGCAAGCAACCACATTAGAGAAGCAATCAAAACTAGAGCACAAAACCTACCCTAGTCTCGCTCAGGCTAGAAACCCTCGCTCAGGCGAGAGAGGTTCTCTTGCTCAAGCGAGCCCTTCTCGCCTAGGCGAGAGCTCGAGCAGTGGAACAATGGCTTCTGCGAATTCTCGCTCAGGTGAGACCTCCTCGCCTGAGCGAGATTACATGCAGAAATCATGAGCGAGCTTCTGCAAGTCTTGCCTAGGCGAGACACGCTAGCTTGGGCGAGAAAACCAGTGCCCACCACTGTTCTCGCGTGCAACAGTCAGGCATTTGCAAACGACAACACATTTATCAATATTCCAAGCAATCACAATATCACCTAAGCATCTCAAACACAAAATAAAGCTAAAATGGGCAGATGTGAAGAAAATGCAGAAATCCTAGCTTCCCTTACTTGGAAAATGCTAGCAGAATACCCTGACACCTAAGCAAAATAGTACGATAGCTCCAGGAGCGAATTCGCGAGCTGGAAACACTAGCACAAATTGTACATGAGGTTACTACGTAGAATCACGAAAATTAGACTAGAGAGGAGAGGATATGAGTTGAAGACCAACTTACGTGAAGTAGAAATGAGGTTGAGCTAGCTTGAAGACGAATGAGACCTAAACCCTAGCAGAGCTTTGTAGGCAATTCTAAGGAGGAGGAGGAAGCTAGTTCGTTTTTGGAAAACAGAAGAATGAGAGAGTTAGGGTTGCTTTAGGGGTTTTGGACACTCTATGGGCCAGCCTTAAGCCCAACAGATTAGGGTAGGCTCTTAAATATTTAGGGCAGAAAAATAAGTGGGTCTTACACAAAAACATTTTAATTTATTGAAAACTGAAACCAATAGATTGAAATTTTGTATGGTTTGCACGCAACTATCGAGATTCAGATCATCAAAGTTTCAAGTTGCATTTCACAATGCAAGTGAAAAAAAAAAAAACACATTTACATTGGCTGTTTGTTGAAACCAATGTAATGTAACTCTCTTGCTTTTCATGTGGCATCGTAAGTGATTGATAATTATTTCAAGAACTTCGAAATAACAAGGAAACTATGTTGAGAATATAATAATAATAATAATAATAATAATAATAATAATAATAATAATAATAAATAAATAAATAAATAAATAAAAGGAATAAAAAGGAAGTTATTTGATTCACACATAGCAATGATTATCATTGGACCTTTTCTACATTTTCTACAAGTGCCTTGATTTCAGCTATAATAAAGTTAAGATTTTCTTTTCTACTCGATTCAAATACATTTCTAGTTTTTTCTTTCTTATTCCATCCTATATATACAACATAGTCAGTGTTTAAGGTAAAAAGAGGACTGAAAGCAAAAAACTCAAAACCCCCGAGAAAAGATTTTGCATATACATTAAATATGTATTAAACATATTACTTAAATTTATAGAAGTAACTCGAGTTTCATAAGTTTATTAAAATAATCTTTTAAGCTTATTCACAATAAGATTAATAGAATATTTGAAAAATATTACTTTTGCCATTTAAGTTACGTTTGAGATAATAATTTTAAAAACTTTTAAGGCTCAATAAAATAAAGAATCATTGATTCACCGCACATATACCTTTTCTATAGGTTGAATCCACTTGCTTTCTCTGTTTGAATTGTTTCGCCATCCCCCACGACACGACGGATATCACCACTGCTACTATAGGAACATCAGTCTCTATTTTGGCTAGCCAAGAATTTATATTATCCAATAAAAAACCATTTAAGACGAAATCAAGTTAAAAAAACTTGTTCCGGTGAGGTTTTGATACAAGTAAAGCACCACAATTGGCAACGAAGGAAGAACACAAGGTTGCATTGAGGGACTCCTTTTTGGCTTCGAAAACAAGTGAGAAAGTAGTTGAAGAGGAACGAAGAATAAAATTTGTGTCGTGGGACTTGTTTTAGGGTTTCTTTAAGTCATTATTGCACTTGTTCTTCTAACAACCAATGTAATAAACCACAACCTCAACAATATTACACCGATTCAGTTCTTAATTGATGTAATAGGGACCACAAAGTATATTTCACATCGATTCTAGTATGAAACGATGTAATATAAATCATTTTTATTACCAAATTGTCATTGCCATTTTTGTTACAACATTTTTAATTGAAACTATGCAAATCATAGCTGTAAAAAGGTACCTTTGCGCTATTGTAAGAACCAAGAAAGAAGGAAAGGAAAGCAAGATATAAAGATACACAAATATTTATACTATAGTTCACTCTTGGGAGCTACATCGAGTTAGCATATGCAATCTCAACATAGCTTTCCACTCTCAAGAATCACAATCACCAGTGCAGAATGGGCTTTTGGCCCCGGCTGTTTTTGTTATTCTGCCTCGGTTTTAGAACCGAGGCATATTGGGGTGAGGCCAAAAGGTATGACTTTTGGCCTCGGGTGTTAACCGGAGTCATAAAGCGCTTTTTCTGCCTCAGGTAACGTAAGAACCGAGGCCATAGGGGACATTTTTTTGGACCACCACTGTAGTTGTGGTAAGTCGTTCGAGCACCACTGCAGTTGGAAGAACCCCTCTGTGGTATCATCCTTCCAGATCTGGTTTCAGCCCCTCTTCCACTTTGCATTTCAGCCACCCTT
>Ga0214542_1006383_pt1 | contig 21568 bp, 10 predicted proteins | sample CNSS1metaG_FD_160096 | JGI IMG/M metagenome (GOLD analysis project Ga0214542, IMG submission 160096) | Root nodule microbial communities from cowpea collected in UCLA plant growth center, Los Angeles, California, USA - CNSS1 | ecosystem: Host-associated > Plants > Roots > Nodule | place: USA...
GTATCATACCAAATAATATCATCGCAAATTTTATTGAAAGGATTTTATTCGTCGATAAGGCCACCTCCGTCGATAAATAAGTAACCAGTTTTACATGGACATTACCGATGGATTATTCCGTCAGTAAATAAGTAACCAATTTCACATGGACATTACTGACAAATTATTCTGTTGGTAATGTCTACCAAGGATATCCTTCGGTAATTCTGCTGGTAATGATTATTTATTGATGGATCTATATCCGTCGATAATTACCATTTTTCTTGTAGTGGTAGAGGATGATACATTTAGTGGTAGGAATTCTTGAATCTTTTAAGAGGAGCTTGCAAATGGCAGAGGCACGAGCCATGTATTATGCTTCTACAAAAGATTAAGACACAATAAATTGCTTATTAGCTTTCCAAGACACTAAAGAATTACAAATAAAAAAATAATAATTCATGATGGAAAGTTGTGTATCAACACATGTAGCCTAATCAACATCATTAAATCCAAAAAGTTGTGTTGAGGACTTGCGATTAAAAAGTAGGCCTTTTTCCATGGCATCCCTTCAGATACCGAATCACTCTTAATGTAGCTTGAAGATGACTCGAGTTGGTGCTACCATGACTTGATTGAGTTGTTGTGTGGCAAAGGTTATATCAGGTCTTGTGTTGGTGAAATAAAACAGATGAATTATTAATTGTCTATATGACAATGGATCAACTAGAGATTCCCTAGATTATTGATGAAGACTCAAGAAATCATCCATTGGAGTTGAAGAGGGCTTACAACCCATGAGACCAAAATCTTTAATTATGTTTAGGCAATATTTGTGTTGACAAAGAGAAAGTCCTTTTCGAGAATGAGTCACTTCTATTCTCAAAAAAATATTTCAAACTTTCCAAGATCCTTTAAATGAAACTGAGAGTGTAGTGTGGCTTTAATTTTAATAATTTAGAAGCACAATTTCTAGTAAGCACGATGTCAGCAATGCATACGATTAGAGCAATGAAAGCAAATCTAATAACTTTGATGAATAAACTATGATCAACATGAGCTTAAACATACTTAGAAGACAACAATGAAAAAGATAATTGTTTCATACCATGTGTGGTATGCTTGTTTCAAGTCGTAGATTGTTATTTTAAGCTTGCAACAATGGTTAAAAGAATGACAAGAGAGCCCTAGAGGAATCGCCATATACACATCCTCTGAAAGTTCCCCACGAAGAAAAACATTACTTACGTTGACTTGTTACAAGTCTCAACCGTGAATGGATGCCAAAGTTAAAATAACTCTCATTGTAGCCATTTTTACAATAGGTGAGAAAGTCTCTAGGAAGTCGATCCCTTCAACTTGTGAATACCTTTTACCTACCAGATGTGCTTTATAGCGTTCAATAGATCCATCAGGTATTATGTTTATTTTGGAAACCCATTTGCACTCGATGGTTTTGACATAGGGAGGTGTAACAATGATTTCTCAAGTTTGGTCGTAATTTCAACTTGTATCGCCTCCTACTAGCAAGGTTGAACCATTTGCTCTTGATACATTTTTTATTCTTCCTCGGAATTGAGACACATTAGAAAATGAGAGTGAAAAGAAGACAAGTGAGAATAATCAACAAAAGATTGGATAGGACAAATGATCATTTAAGAATATTGGTTGGAATCCTTTAGGGCAAGATAAATTAGGCGAGCGGTGACACAAATGGAATGGCATGATGGTGGTGATATTGGATCTAGCCCTAGATTATCGGAATCCTATAAGGAAAAGGGTTTTTGGTGCAGTGAAGGAGAGGAAGATGGAGAGTTGTTGGTTTATTATAGGGAAGGTGAATTGGGTTTGAGAATGAGAGTAATAGAATTTGTGGGTATGTAAATTGTATGTGACTTAAAGGAAGGTTGGACTGTGCGTGTTAGGTTGGTGTCATTGGGATTGGATTGAGAAGTTGGGTTGGGTGATAACAAAGGAAAAATTATCTCATTGAATTGCACATTTCATGATATAAAAATTTCTTTGTTGTTGATGTCAAGAATGACATAACCTTTGGTTCTTGTTTGAAAACCCAAAACTATACTACATAGTGGGCATCAAATTTTTGACTGAAGAATTTGTTGATGCATAACAAAGACAACCAAAAATTTTGATCATGGAAAAATCAGGAGATTCTTGATATAGTAATTCAAAAGGAAGTTTTATTTTTAATAACAGGAGAAGGAACACAATTAATTAGGAAGGCTGCATGTTTAATAGCATAAGACCAAAAATGTTTTGGAAGATTAGATTGAAACATGAGTGCTCTAGCCACATTAAGAATGTGTTGAAGTTTTCTTTCCATATGTCCATTTTGTTGAAGGGTATAAACACAACTTATTTGATGTAAAATTACATATGATGAAAAATAATATTTTTAGAGAAATTCTAGCCCATTGTCAGAACAAATACACTTTATGATAGTATGAAATTGATTTTCAATCAAAGCAACAAAATTTTGGATGTGAATTCAGACCTCCCCTTTTTTATTTTAATAAAACAACCCATGTGTAGAGATGAAAATCATTAACTACAATTAAGAAATATTTGTGGCCATGAATAAAGAGTTTAGAAAAGGGTCCCCAAATATCCATATGTACTAAATCAAAGGATTTACAAGATCTATTAATACTTGGAGAATATGACAGACACTTTTGTTTAGCTAAATAACAAATATCACAATTGTTATAAACATGCTTAGAAATAAAAGGAAAATTCATATGCAAAATGTTGAGACGATTTCCGAAAAGGTGTCCTAGCCTATAATGCCAAAGATTGGTGTTGGTAATAGGAGAGGGTAGTGAAATGATTGATGGAAAAGACTTTAGGTGATGTCAAACTCACATGTTTACTGATGTCTAAGTGATAAAGGCCTTGTTTTAATTTACTCATACCAATCATCTTCATTGATCCCATTTACTATATGTAATAGTGGACACCATAAAAGGTTAGAAATAATTGAGACAAGAAATGAATTTGGAAATAGAAAGCAATTTAAATTAAAATTGGAAAAATAAAAAATATCATGAAGAATAAAGTTTGAAGAGAATTAAATAGAACTAGAGAAGTGTGGAAAAACAATAGTTCCATTGGGTAATTTGCTTTGGACATGTTGGATTTTAGAGTAAGGAAGAAAGAGATTTAAAGCGGAGGCAATAGGATTAGTTGGCCCACAATCAATAATCCAAGAAATGTTGTTTCATGAGTCTGTGACAAGGACAATGCATGTGTGTTGGACATAAAACGATAATTATGTGGTTATGTGAGTTGGGTGGTGCAAAAAGCAAATGAAATAAAGAGTTTATAGTTAGAAAAATGTATTGGGTCTAATGGAGTAACTTGAGTGAGGTTGGCCCATGAAGGTTTGATAGAGCTTGTACCATCAATATCAAAAGGTTATGGCTACAAAATGTTGATTATGGTTTGATATTGGGCTTGGGTCAAGTGAAATCCAAACCCATTGGAGGAGGACCCCTCAACGGAAGTGTTGGAGCCATGGTTGTTGATCTCTTGAACTGCATGTTGACAAAGACACTACCATTATATGGGTTGAAGCAGGGATGACTTGGATCTTGTGGCTGACCCGGTGGGTAATCATGTTTAGGATAACACATCTCAACTGTGTGTCCACCATTTCCCTTACTAGAAGACGTGAGACCAAAGTTGATAAAAATATTTGGTTCTTCTATGATAGGAGGAATGGAGTGTTGATGCTCTTGTTGCACAACCATGGAAAAAACGTTAGAAATCGAAGGCAAAGGGTCCATGAGCAGGATTTGGGAGCGAACAACAGAAAATGAATCCTCCAACCTTTTTAGGAAACAAATAATAAAGTCTTGTTGGTTATGTCTTGGTACATTTGCAATCAGGGAAAGGGTGATAATTATCAAGCTCTTCCCAAAGAGATTTGAGGGATCTGTAGTATTCAAAGACAAAACATGGGCTTTGTTTTAAGCCATATATCACTTCTTGGAGCTCTACAATATGAAGAAGATTACTCTGAGAAAAATAATCTCTGAGATCATTCTAGATAGCAATAACACTCCAAAGACACTTTGAGCAATGGGTTGAGATAAAGAGTTAAAGAGCTAAGACATGATTAAGGTATGTTGACAAAAAGAAGAAGATGAAAATCTTGCTTCAATGAAGAGTTTTGACGATGATGACTTATGAAAAACTGTGAAAGACTTAATGATGATTCATGGAAAATGTTGAAGACTTAAAGAATGGTTGTATTCAAGAGATACATTAAAAACTTAAGAGTTGAGTTACTTAATTGTGTATGTTAATTAAAATAGTTAAATTAGTATGTCAATAGTCAAAAGGAAAAACCCAAACAATAAAGCACTGAGAGAATTTTATTTATTTGAAAAACTCATTGGAATAATTGATTATTCTTAGTGATAATCGATTATTTCAGTGAAAATGATATTTGAGAAAAATCTATGTGATAATTGATTATTACTACTGATAATTGATTATCACCTATTGATAATAGATTATCCCTACTGATAATAGATTATCACAATGAGAAAAATGTTTTCAAAAAAGTTTTTATGATAATCGATTATCACTTATGATAATTGATTATCAACGATAATTGTGACTTGACTCTTCAATTTTTTGACCTAATTTTGAAATAGGCTTTTATAAATAAAGTGGTAGGCTTTCATTTTGTAATATACAAAAGTTAGAGAAGTCTGAGTACTTGAGCTTTAATCTCGTGGTGTCCTCTCTTCTCTAACCTTTCTCTCTTGCATTTTCATTTTAAAGTTTAAAGAACTTGTGTTTTAATCATCTTTTTCATGTTCTTGTATGTTTTCATTCCATCTATAGCAATGAGCATGTTTACTTAATCATTTGGAACCTGTCTTGATCAATCTTGTTCATTGTTTCTGGTTTAAAACTCAAATCTGCATATCTGCATTTTTCCCAATATTCCAGTCGACTATTTTCCTGTTTAAATCGGTTGATTATACCAGAACAGAATCTGTTTAGTAAAATCAATTGATTAACTCTGTTTTTGACCGATTGAAAGTGTACAGTTTAGTACTGTTTGCATCCTAACTTGGTGATCTAATTGATTCAATTAAAGGTGGTTTTTAGCTTTCAAAGATAGCCTAAATTTTTAACTAGCCAATTCAACCCCCCCTTCTTGGCATTTCAACCATTTTAAAACTAACAATACTTTCATCAAGTGAGATCTTAAGTGATTGAGTGCTGCTATTGTTGCTAGGTGAAGTTGTTTGTCTTTTGTGTGATTCAAAGGAGGTGTTCTTCCTTGTGTGATTTAAGGAAGGTGTTTCTTTATCTCTTGTGTGCTTCAAGAGAGATGTATTCATCCTTTGAGTGATTCAGAGGAAGTTTTTATCTCTTGCGGATTTCAAAGGAGATGTCTTTATCTCTTGTAAGACCCGAGAAATTTAAATAATTAATTAAATAATTATTTAATAAATGTGGGTAATAGGAACCTTTAAGGCATTTAATGCGATGTGCTATGACGTGGAAAAGTACTAGCTTGAATCGTTGAGAGTACTTTGTTGTGTGAGAGGACTTGGGTTCAAGTCCTATGTATGCCAAAAGTATGTTATTTTAACTTGTGCATTATTTTAATGATATATTTGAATGTGAGTCGTGATAATGTAATCCTAAAATTATAGGAGTTATCACGAAACATGTATTGGTTGAATTAGTTATGCCTTGGCTTGGTAATTGAGTGGTTATGGATTCAAACCAAGACCTAGAGGACCAATTGGAGCGCGAATTCCAGGTAAGAGGAGTTGTTTTCGTGTGTTTCTATTGTAATTGTATATAATTTACACTGCATTGTATGATTCGTATTGTATGAAAAATTCCTCTTGAATCCTAGATTTAGGGGCAATTAAGAGGTGATTAGAAGGATAAGATGCATAAAGCATAATACCATTGGGATTAAGTCTAACAAACCATGTAAGAATTGTTGTATTCTATTGTCATTGGAAGCTGGATCAAGTTCTGGAAATTGTGGGTTATATGATTTTGTGTTTTGGTAAGACAATTAATGATGGTTGAAGGGTGAAATAATGTATTAAGTTGGTTAAGCATGAGAATTGGAGCGAAACTTAGTGACAATGGAGATAAGAAATTATTTTGATATGAGCCTTAGATAGTCTAAGGTGGTGACTGAATTCCATTTTCAAATTTGAGTAAGTCCAAGGGAATGAATTAGGCAATTTTCTTAAGCTTGATTGAGCCATTATGCTTGGACAGAGGACTTGGTGAATCAAATGTATGGAATACATGGACTTATGAATATAGGTTATAGGTAATTGAATTGATTAAGGTATGACTGGGTGATTTAGCATAATGTCCTGATAAATGAGGGTGAGTGATGCCTTTGGTAGTATTCTGGTTAAGGGACAAACCAAAGAGAGTGCCAAAACCAGTAGTAGTGTGCTTCTGGTATGGCGCCTGGCGGCCTGCTGATGCCCGGCGATAGGAACAGCGTGAGAGATCCCTACACCGCGAGGCGCCTGGTGGCCAGGTGTGCTCTGCCAGGCGGTATCAGTAAAATAGTGGGTATGGGGAAGGTTTGGCGCCTGGCAGTGAGGAGGTTTCGCCAGGCAGTCTACACTGGTTTCGCCTGGCGGTGCTTGGGGTTGCGCCATGCGATAATGCTGCAGACTATACTTGTGTGTGTTGCATTTAAGCAATGATGTCATACTTGGATCGAGAGATGCTGTGTCATGAGCGGGTAAGTTCATGGATGGTGGTGAACATGGGATGATATAAACAGGGAGGTTCATATTTAGTTACTCTCGTGTAGGGATACGAGTGAGGTAGGTTCGTATGTTCCGTGCTCACGCTTGAGAGATGCTGCGTGCAGGGAGGTACGTGGCTAGTGGATCACATATGTTGGACTACGGGCGGGCAGGTCCGTAGAGCAGGACTACGAGCGGGGAGGTTCGTAGAGCAGGACTACGAGCGAGGAGGTTCGTAGAGGCAAGACCACGAGCGGGCAGGTTCGTGTGAGCATCATATTCCTAAGTCCAAGGTTAACCATTTGTGTGTTTTGAAGGTTGAAAAACCTTGGGGTTTAAGGTCTTGGCTAAGAACTAATTAGGATAAATAAGATGGGTGTCTTACTTATATTCTGCTATTTATATATGTTATTTCTAATTTTATCAGCTCACCCTTTCTGTTTGTGATTGGTGATGATCATGTGATTCGTTACACGGGAGCTGATGATGATACAGGTGATGCTGTGGATGCACAGACAACAAAGTGAGGGCTAGCTGGGACTAGAGCTAGGGATTTTTATTATACTTTTATTTATGATTATGAATTTTGGATATTGTAATGCTTTTAATACTACTATGTTATAAATTTTGGCGCGTTGTTTAAACATTTTAAATTTTTCCCGCGTCTGGGAATAATAATATTTTGTCGATTGAATTTAATTTTATAGCTTTATTTATTTTAATTAAGTAATATTCCTTAGGGATGTTACATCTCTTGTGGTTTCAAGAGAGGTGTTTTATAAACCCTAAAATTTCTTATTAATGATTGTACTTGTGGTTTATTTTAGTAATTGAGTTAATCTCATTTTTTATAAATTAACACCATAAAAGAAGAAAAAAATACGGTAAAAGTAAAAAAGGCTTGGAACAAGTGGATTCATTTTCTATGTTTTAACAAAAGTAATTGTAGAGCATATATACAACTCAAAGGGGTGGTACACCTCATTAGGTTCAAGAATCCTCTCCTATGTACTAAAGATATTTACAACTCTAGAAGCAAACAAAAACTGTTATACATAAGACTAATGTATTTCTATATAATTTGGGCTAGAGTTGTTGGTTAATTTGGGCTGTTGTAGGACTTTTGATTGTTTTTCTTTTAGAAAATGCATTATTACAATTGTCTTTTTTTTCGGCTAGGGCTTCTTGCAACCCACAATTACCCTTACCCTTATAGAAAGAAGACTAAACTACCATTCATCACTGCATAATACCATTGTTTTTGCTTTTGTTTTCCTCTTCTATAGTTGTCATTGTTGTGGAGGAAGAATAGGGGAAGGAAGAAGAAAGAATATCAAAAGAAAAAAAGAACATTCTGGAAAAATATTCAAAATGTCGAAACACATTTCATTTGAAGTGTTTTGAAAAATTCGTTTCAGAATGTATTATATATGTTTAGAAAGTAATTTTTGAAAATTTTTATTATAAAACACTTTATCCATAATATATTTCATGTATTCTATTTTTTTTTTCAAAAATTTCATTCCAAAACTTTTATTGCAAAAATCTTGAAAAGCTTGTTTGACAAAGTTTTCAACCTATATAATCCAGAAGTCACTTATAGGTAAAATAATTATTTTGAAATTTTGAAAAGCTTCTTTTTAATACAATACTTAGGTCATTTCTTCATGCACCCTTTTTTCTAACTGCACCCCATTTTCCTAAATACACCCCTAACTTTTAAATCCCTCATTTACCCTCATGAAAAGATATTAAAATAAAGAAAAATGAAATGATATTGTTGTTTGTGCTTCAAACACTGCCTTCATTTGTTCTCTGGTCACTGCATGTCTTCTTCTTCTTCCTTTTTCTTTATGGTTTTTCTCGTATGCAGCTAAACGAAGCACATAAAACATGATTGGTCTTGGTAGGGGTGTGATAGTGGTGGGGGTTGTGTTTGGGTTGTGGAAATAAATTCCTAGATTAGGTAATCCGGTATACAATCCTAGATCCTGGGCTGTGAACCAGATTGAGCAATCAGGAAGTTTAAAGTAGAAACAATAACAGATTGGACAATTCAGTATGTATCACTGGATTCAAAAGGTTTTACCAAATTGGTGAATATGAAATGCAAACGTAAGTACCAAATTTAGTAATCTGATATGCACACATCTAGAGGTGTATTGCAGATTACATAAATCTGTACATATGTTTGCATAATGAATTGATAAATTCGGAATGGACCACGAGATTTGGGAGTGTATACTAGATTTGACAATCCAAACTAAGTTATGCATACCAGATCACCCAACAGACAAAAACAACATTGTAAATGAAAAAAAAAAAAAAAAAAAACTCTAGCAAGAACCAAATAACCCAATCCAAAAGTCATTACCAGATCTAGGAATTACCCAATCTAGTAAATTGGTATCGTATTGACCAATCTGTTAAAGGTTCCTAGATCCGAAAGTGACTTTTTGGTTGGGTAATCCGATTCACATTGGAGTTTTCTTCCTCTTCCTCCCTCCGTCGGCACCCATGTCCTCTTGAAATGCAACAATCACAAACACAAAAAATGACGTACAGAGATTGGCCATAAGTTTCGGCCTGAGCCCAAAGAAAACAAAAAAGCCCATTGATCGATCCCTAAAAATAAGGAAAAGTTTTCATCAGAAATCTCAATTTTCATATTCCTTTCCAACATTTAATAAAAGAATAAAAAACATTGGTTTTGTTTGTTATGTGAGACATGAATGAAATGAAATGAATGTGAGACTGTGTGTAGCAGTTGAATAAGGTGAGACATGAATGAAATGAAGTTTTGTTTTTAATTGTATGGATGGAAGTGGAGGTGAGTGGGTTGCTCTGATATATCAAATATGTTTTTGGCATCAAATTAGCATTAATAGCTTAGTATAGCTTTCAGTTAATAACACATCATTTTACTTAAAAAAAAACATGTCATTCCACAATGCGGCATTTAAATGAACTATATTTCATGGATTTTTCTTCTAAGTAAAATTTTGATTCTATTATTCTATCCAAATGGCTAAACTTTAACAACAAATGAATAAGTCATACTTAGAACATAAGCCTTTAAAATATATATATATATATATATATATATATATATATATATATATATATATATATATATATATATATATATATTTATTATAAGGTTTTGAACTATGTTTTCAGATAAAAAAAATAGTATTTTAAATACATAACTTTAATTATTTTTTTTATTTGTATAAAAGTCGAATATAACATACCAATTTTATTATTAATTTCCCCACATTTTATAGTTTTATATTTATATTTATTTTCTTTTTATAGAAGTTGTGATTTTATTGGTTTTTTTTTTTTGTTTCCTTAATTCGCCCTTTCTCTTCTTATTTTTTCAATTTTTGTGTCTTTATTTTTTATATAATGAAATTTTTTAATTTGAGATATTGTTTTTAGTAATTTGATTCATGTACTAAAAATTACTTTTTAATTCCTTTTTACTTTTAATTTGCTATGGTTTTTTAATTTTGTATAAAAATATTTTTACTTTGAACTTTTTGAAATAATTTGACTATTAAAATTGTAAACAATGTGAATGCTTTAAAAATTGTGAAAATATCTTAACATTTATATTTTAATTAATGAATGAAATTATTAAAAACATTTAAAAAATAAAAATATATTTATCATAAAGAAAAAAATAAAAAAATTGAATTGTTTTTAATAAAATCAAAGTCATTTAAAGAAATAAAGAATTTGAATTTGTGTATGTAAATCAATACCTTCATAAAACTTAGAAGTCTTGTTTTCGAAATACAACCTTCTGTTTTTAAGTTGTCTTTCTATATCATGATTTTTTTCTTCTACACACAGTCTTCTTTCAACATTATAACGTATCTATTTGTATAATTTTAAAAAAATATTTAATTAGTAATAAATTTGAATTAAAATTGTATTAGATTTAAGAAAAGAATTATGTGGTCCACTAATTGTTGGGAAAATGTCACAGTAACTAAACATTATATTGTTGACTATTTTTGTATGATAACAGTTATTATATGATAGGTTATAAATAAAGGATGTGTGAAGAAAAGAGTGAAATGAGAAAGTACATTGAAAAGCATAGTAAGTGGTACAAGGTGGTGGAGTGGGTGGTGCGATGGTCGGTCACATCGTGTGGTTCTAATGCCTCTCACATTGCATCACTCAAATTCCTTTGCCAAAAAGATAAGGAAGGACGATTCCGATCAAAATTCATTCACAATTGTACCATCTTCGTTTTTGCTTCTCTTTTGCATGCTTAAACAGGACTCTTACTAAGTTGACCTGGAAAATGGTTGCACCATCATCAATGATTCATATGTATTTCAGTCATGTCTGTTTAGTTTCCTAAGAGATAAGAGTCACATGATTTTGTTCTTCGGTGCTGCTTTTGACCTATTTTCGTAGACGTGTGGTTGTACACAACCATTAAGCTCACTCAAAAATATCTGCTTTGAGGGACCAGAAAAGGAGATAAATTTCATATCAAAGGTTCGTGTTTTTTGTGAAACAAGTTTTGAAGAACTTCAATCAAATCAAATCTTCAGTGTTTATTTTGATAAATTCTAGTAAAGAGGAAGATAATCTAGCATGTCATTAGACCCTCAATTTGAATCACTCAAGAAGACTTATACTTAATCCTGATCCACAACTTAACAAAAGAATTAGAAGGCTAAACATTTCAAAATGCTCATAAAAAGAAACAAAAACTCAAATATTCATAATATTTTCACATGGTACAATGGTCTAAAATTGATTAGAGAAGTAAATGAAGTTGCAAATACTAATTAAAATTACAATATAGTTAGTTATTTTGAGTTTTTTATGTTAGTCTTAAATATGACATTATTGTCTAACACATAAATTTACAAAAAATTATGACGTAAATTTACGTTGAACTATATCATATTCAAAATAAATATGTAAATTTGCATCGAACAATACTAGATACGACATAAATACATCAATTTACGTCAGACACTACTAAATCTGATGTAAAAAATTTGTTACCAATAGAAAAACTATAATCAAATAAGTATTTTTGAACTTGTTTTACTTTAGCATGTTTTATATCAAATGGATCTACGTCTATTCTAATTAGATTAACATTTTTTTAATTTTTTTAATTCAATTTAAATAGAATTAAAACTATATTTAATTCACTTAGATAATCTAGACTTTATGTGGGAATTTTAAGAATAGGACATTTTTCATCCCCAAATTTAAATGTGACTCTTTCGACTAATTTGACGTAAAATTATTCTTATTTAAATTGATAATTTTGTTTGAATTTTTTAAGATAGACTTAATATTTTTTGTTTTCTAGTGTTTGTAATTTTATATATATATATATATATATATATATATATATATATATCTAGAAGTACGAAATTTTCTTAATAATATTATATGATTATTAACAATGTATTTGTTTAAAAATATATATGTATTACATTAGTGTCATGCATTTTTAAAAAGTAAATTAAATGTTATTTATTCCTTTTAAAATAATTGTTAAGAACTAAATATAATTATTATTTTTTTAATTAATGAAAATAAAAATAGAAGAAAAGTATACAATTTACCCATTTTATATGACAAAAATATGGTTTTAAATTTTAAAATAATAAAAAATATTTAAAAAGTAAAAAAAAAAAAGCTTTATGTATTTTATAGGAACTATAGCATACATAAATTTAAAAAACATGCTTGCTACAATAAAATTTAGTAGATTTTTTCATCACTTAATCTCACTCAACTAAAATTTTAAATGTTTAAAATTTTTAATATAGAGAGGCAAAACTAAAATAAGTGTGAAATTAATTAAAGAAATGTTATCTGAAGTTAAATTTCGTTTAAAATATCCAACTAATATTCAGTTTCTATAGAATATTATATTAACATTTAAACATATTTTCTTTTATAAATCCAATTAAAAGTAAAAGTCACTTATACTTAAAGTCAGAAATTTATTGATGTACTCATGGTATATTTATTCTCTATCATCGTTAACTGTGAAATTTATCTATCCACTTATCTAATAATACCTAAACTTAGGTCCATGTTAGGTCTATCTTTAGTTGACTTATTCATTCAAAAAGATCAGACACAAAAAACTTTTTACCTAGTAAGTCAGGAAGTCAACTTTAGAGAAACCTACTAAATATCAGGGTTTTGACTTATTTATAAACAACAATTCTTCATAACTAATACTATTCCCTCTTTTTCAAAACTATAAATTCTGTTTAACTTAATGCATATATATTTATTAAAAAAACATCAACTTTTACATGTATAAATTTAAATGCCTCTATATTTAACATAACAGTTAATTGTAAAATAGTCATAAATTTGGAACAAAACTACATTTTAAAACAACCCTAGTTTTGAAGTAAAACAAGTATTTGTAATATAATATTATTTTTATTTATTTATTTATCAATTTAATATAATGATGCATTAATAATAATATCTAATATTTTAGTGTGACAAATGGATTAGCTTATTTAAATAGAGCCTCACATTGACCTATTTTTAGAGTCATTAGCTTATTTAAGGGTAGTTATTAACATAAAATGGTTTTTACTTAAACAGTATGTAACTAAAAGTTAATCCAAACTTAATGTTCTGTAGTAGGTAAAAAGTCAAATTTAAGTCGTGAGATTACGAAAACAGAATAAAATATATTATGGCTAAATATTAAACAGTAGAAGACAGTTAATTATTATATATTTTTTCTTATAAGTGTTGCCTCTCCAAATAATATTTTATCTCTAAGTTTACCATTTAAATTAATTTATTTATATAAAGAATCTATTTTCCATGATTAAAAAATTGACAAATTCAAAATAATTGCAATACGAAAATGGGGTTGGTGTGTTGTTGTTTGCAGATGCAGATTCTAAATTCGAAGTGATATTTGGCAAATGTGACCACAATCAAAGAAATTCTTATATTTTTATGCTCTCTTGAAATTCTGGTGGCATCTAGAACAAAGCATCCTAAGCAAGAATGGAGGACAGATCATTTTATAATTGGGGAAATATGTAGATATTAAATTCAGGAATAATAATATGTAAAGTAAAATAATAATATGTTATTGCTGATAAGAAAAAAATAAACACCAAACGCTTGTTTGATATTACGAACAAAAAAAATTAAGAGATTAAAAGTGTCTCAAAAATTTTTTGTTTGAGTTTGTGTTAATCTAATAATAATCAAACCAATGATTTTCTAACCATGTTACTATAATTTATTTTCTCACATTAAAATGGTACAATTTAAATAATCACAGGGTATAGGTTTAAGTCTAAATGTTGTTCATTAAAGGTATATATATTAAGTAATAGTGAAAAATGAGTCAATTACACGTATCATTTATGTCCAATGATACATAATTAAAAGTTAAAAAGTGTGGTGTAAGAATAACTTTTTTATATTTGTCCATTTAGACGTAAAAAATTTCATTTACTCAACGTAAATAGATATTTTTATATCTGACCGTTGTAATATCTAAAAACAATTGTAGTGAGAATTTTTTTTTTTTGTTAAATATGTTTTTGTCCCTCAAGTCTTAGTAAAATTTGAAATTAGTCTCTCTTCAAAAATGTCGACCAATTTAGTCTTTCATCTTTAAAAATGCGTCAATTTAATCATTTTAACCAAATTTTGTTAAGTTTATCTAGCGTTTCAAGTGCATTCCATGATAGTATTTGAATTGTTTACATCGCTTGACACATTTTTGCTTCAATGTTAACTCAAATATTATCATAAAATGCATTTAAAATGTTAAATAAACTTCACAAAATCTTGTAAGAATGACTAAATTTACGCATTTCTAAAGATGAAGGACTAAATTGATATAAAGTTTCGAAGATGGGTTAATTCTAAAATTCACTTAAACTTGAGGAGACGAAAAACATATTTAACCCTTATTTTTTATAAACAATGTAATACATCTATATTTGTTATGAATTATATAAATTATTTTCTTTAAAATTTATTTTTATTTTTCATTTATTTATGATTTAAACTATAATATTAATTATAAGTAATATTATTATTTGTAATATTTTTATAAATATTATTATTTATAATTATTAATAATATTTTTATAAATATTATTTGTAGTGATTATAACTAATATTATAATTATAATGATAATAATTATTATTATTATAATAATTTATTACATATTAACTCATATATATGGTTGTGTTGCTTAGAATGACAGCCCAATCCACTTTTGAATTGTCATTTGCTAAAAAATTGACCAAAGATAATTTTGAAAAAACTTAAATCGTTCAATATTAACCTTTTAAAGCATAAATATTATAAAACATACATAATATGTTAAACAATTACAATTCTTTAAAAACATTGACGACATAAATTTAAATTTAATTTATAAAACGTGTATCAAAGTCATAAATCAAATCCTTAATGAAATATAGTAATATAGTTTTGTTTAAAAAAATTAAAATAACGTTATTCAAATTTTTGTGTCATAGAACAAACTTTTAGCAAAAGATTTCAATTTATATTAAGTTAGTATATGAAAAATACATTACTAATTTAATTTATTTATTATGACTTCAAAAATATATTTTTTCGACATAAATTAAATCTTTTAAAAACTTTGAATTCCTATCTTATTTCCGTTTCTTTCCTCAAAATATTCAATTTTATTTATTTTTATTATATTAGTGTTTCTAAAAAACAAATATTGAAATATTTTTATTAGATTTAAATAAAATGTAAAAGTAAATTATTGTTTTATAAATCTTATTGTTTATGATATCAACTACAAACACAAGAATATTCTCTTCTTTCAATCGATTGTGTCTGCAGAAGTCCTTCCATCTCTTCCCAATCTTACTTGACTTCTTAGGTGAATTCCGCAACAAATGCTTACATTGAATAATGAATGTGTTCTTACGTCCATACAATACCAAGCTCTTGAATTTACGTTTCCGAACGTAAGCTGCAAAATCGGTTGGTAGGTCCTGAAAAAAGAACTAAATAAGAAAAAAAAAGCTTATATGAACAAAATAACATATAAAACAACAATATAAAACAACAAAGTTCACTAGATGGCTCGCTTTGCTTTGAGAATTTGTCAATTTCACTCTAAAAAGATGTTTTGTTCACAATCAAATTCTGTTTGAAAGATACTTCTGCACAGTCAATATTGTATAGATGTCGCATAATGCAGTAATCTAGAAGGTTGAGTTGCCAACATATCTGAATAAAATTTGATAGTTATGTTCCAAATTATAAAAAACTCTTAGGCTAGACCAACCGTCAGTGACCCTTGGATTATTGACATCCATATTATAAGTCAATTGATGGCAGTTCCCTTTAATATCTTCCAACTGCTAGACCGATCCTAATTCTTGCGCAAACATAGTAGCAAAAATTCGGCCAACATAACCACACTCCTAAAATTTCATAGTCCAAAAAACAAAACGAAGGGTGAAAAACATTAAAAAATGACTAATTAAATAATAACAAAGACTATAATAAAAAAAAATATTTTATGCAGTATGCAATTGTTGAACAGAAATTAGTTGTAATGTACAAATACAAAGACAAATATTAAACTAATCATGAAAGACAATTTCATTTTTTAGAAAAAAAAATATTAACGTTTATAGAAATACGGAAGCACGAATGCTTTCAAAAAAATTTTATCTTCAGACTACACACAGAATATTACAATTATTGAAGAAATTTGATTTTTTTTGAAAAAAAGAGAGAATAAATAAGATTTCTAGCAAAGTAAAAAATACATGCACGGCTGATGTAAGAAAAAACATTTCGAGATAGATGAAGCATGCGCAACAAAAAGAAAAAGTCGTACATTTGAACGATTATTGAAGAAAGTTAACATTTTTAGAAAAAAAAAAAAAAAAATTTCAAACAAAAAAAAAAAAAGATTTCCAGCAAAGTAAAAAAAAATGCATGGCTGATCGAAGAAAAACATTTCGGGATAGATAAAGCATGCATAACAAAAAGAAAAAGTCGTACATTTGAACAAATAAAATTGAACAGATGATGTGTTAAAGATTTAACTTTTTAAAAACACAAACAGAGATGAAGGCACAAAGAACAGATTTTTTCAATTTTTTCAAAAGTTTTTCTGGTAACCGCACTCACAAAGGTGTCCATGGAGTAAGATTTTGGGGAGTGACCCTTCTATTTCTCTCACGGATAATAAACAAAACAAAAGGTTAAATAGATCGTTCAAATACTGGTTTTGAAACATATAATTGGGTTTAAAATAAAGAAAAAAACATGCATTTAGAAATTATAAAAAAAATATAAAAGACATAAAATAAAAATAAGTATTAAAACTAAAGTGACCAAAATTAGATTTGAATTAAGAAGACATTAGTTTAGAATTTTTTTAAAAACAGTCACTCTATTCATAAATGTTTTTTGAAAATTAAAAAAAAAATGTCACTCTATTCAAAGCTATACATTATTAAGGAAACAAAGTCATTAAAAGCGTATGTATTTATTGTAAATTAAAATTGAAAGTTCAAAAAGTAATAAAGAGAAAAAAAACATGTAGCTGATATTTTTTCTTCAAAATACTATATAGTGTAAAAAGTATTATTAAAGCCAGCAAATAACAAATAACAAATGAAATAACAATAATTGTGAATCTTTAAAAGAGTTAATCAAATTAAAAATGTACTGATTATAACGAAAAGAAAATCGAGTTCTATATTAATCTATATTAACCTACCAAATATTTAAAAATTATAAGTAAAAATAAGAAAAACAAAAAATATGAAAAGACAAATAAATAATTAAATAATGAAAAGAAAATTAACTTGCAAGAGATTAAATTAATAAAAAAATTTATTAATTATTTTATACAAAGAAAAATTATTGATTAAATATTTTTTCATAAAAAATATTATATATATATATATTATGTATTTAGAAAAAAAAACGTTCATACAATTAAAATATAAAAAAAATATTTATTCTTTAAATTTCAGTCAATTAAAATAAAAAAAATTATTTTTTAAATGGAAATGAATGTGGGTGTCTGTCTTGGTTGATTAAAATCGAAGCTTAAGAAAATTTCAAACTTTAATAATTTTTGTATCTAAAAGGATTACCCAAAGAAAAAAGAAGACATAAATGAAAAATATATTATATATTTTTTAAAATTTAAATAAACTTTCAGAAAATTAAAATAAAGAAAATTTGATTTTTTAGATGGAAATGAATGTAGGTGTACGACTTGGTTGATTAAAATCAAAGACTAGTACATTTGGGACAAATTAAATTTTCAAACTTTAATCATTTTTTGTATCTACGTAGGCAACCCAAAGAAAACCTATATAATTAAAATAGATATATTATGTATTTATTAAAATTTTAAATAAACATTCAGAGAATTAACATAAATAAATTTAGATTTTTTAAAGGAGTAGTAATATAATGATTCCAGAATTATAAGAAAAAATTAGAATCTCCATTGTAAAATGTATTAATTAAAATAAAACGAAAATTAAGTAAATTATTTGATGTAGCTAGCATGGTGTTGAAAACATGAAATAAGTTATAGATGTTGGGTAACAAATAATGTAGTTCAAAAATCTTCAAACACAACAAAAGTTAATACTATATGTATGTAACATGAAATATATTTTTACACTTCAATTCATTCATAAAATTAAGGTATAATTAGTCATATAGTACCCAGTTTGGGGCTAGGGTGTCAAATAGGTACCCGGTTTAAAAAAAGTGTCAATTGCATCCAAACTTTTGAAAAAGTGCTTCAATTAGGTCCCTTTCAGACAGAGTTGACTAACGTCGTTAGTTCACGTGCCACGTGTCTGTGGGTTTTTTGATTTTTTTTTAAATTTTTAAATTTTTTTAAAAATTTTTAATTTTTTTTTTAAATTTTTTGAAAATAAAAATAAAAATGCCACGTGTCAAGTCCCTGTGTGTGACACGTGGCATTGTCAGTGCCACGTGTCAGTATCACTATCAGATGCCATTGTGTTGATTTCGATTTAGTCCCCATATATGTTTTTTTGTTTCAATTTAGTACCTAAGTATGTGTATCTGAGTCAATTTTGTCCCCATTTTTTTAATAATTAAAATTCATTTTTTTATAAAATTAAAAGTAATTAAGTATAAAAGTTTAACAAAAATTAAGTATTTGATATTTATATTAAAATTTAGTGGTAAAAGTCATTTTATTAAGTCATTTTTAATAATAAAAAAATTAGTATAACATTCAAACCAATAGAAATTTTGGTTTAAAATTAGTAAGAGACAATATTGTTCTATTTAAAAAAAAAATTAACAAAACATGAGTACTTAATAAAAAAGTAATTAATAAAGTAATATGTTAAAAAGTCGTTTTTAATAAAAAATATTAGTATAACATTTATATAAATAATAAATTTGGTCTGAAATTGAGGGGAACAATATAAATATTAGTACTTAATTTTGTAAAAATATTTATACTTAATTATTTTTAATCTTATAAAAAATGGATTACAAAAATATTTTAGTTATTAAAAAAAATTGGGACAAAATTGAATCAGATACACATACTTAGGTACTAAATTGAAACAAAAAAACATATATGGAGACTAAATCGAAATCAACACAATGATATCTAATAGTGACACTAACACATGGCCTTCCAATGCCACGTGGCACTGACAATGCCACGTGTCACACACAAGGACTTGCCAAATGGCATTCCACCAGTACTCCACCTTTGTTACCAACAGAAATGTGGCAAATGTGAGTTTCTGAGCCTTAGTACACTCTATTACCCTGAAGATCTTCTCACATTTCCGCAGCCACACATCTGCTTCATCTGGGGTGGCCTTGCTAGTGAACTTCACCGGCTTATGACGCATGAAATCCTCCATTGTCACTGGTCTGACTGGTGGGATCATCGCCCTCGGCTGCGCTGCAACAGGGTGCATCGCGTCCACCATCCTATGGATCGCATTCGCAATCTCATCCGCCCCAGTATTATTTCGGCGTCTCCGATTAGCCATTGCCTGTGCACGCCACATAATTCAGCTGTTCACATTAACCAGCTCAGATTATAACCAAAACACACAATCATTAACACTCAACATCATAACATAGATTCACATACAAACGCAGTAAGCTCACTCCCCAAGTTCCCCAAAATCTTAAAACATTTGCTCTGATACCAAATGTAACATCCCTACTGGAATTTACTTGATTAAAATAATTAAATAAATAAATAAGAATAAATAAATTCAAACGTCGTACTTTATTACTCCCAAAATACGGGAAAATTGAAAACATTATTAATCGTGCCATAATTTAAATATAGCTGAATAGTAATTTTATTACAACTTCCAAAATTCGACAAAACAATGAAAATCATAAGAAAATCCCTAGCTCAAAAAAATCTCCAAGTTAGCCCTCTCTCCGTCTCAAGTGTTAGCAACATCACCTGTATCATCAACTGCTCCCATGTAAAGAATTACACGATCATCGCCAAGCGCAAATAGAAAGGGTGAGCTTAAAAGAATATAAGAAACATATCAATTAAATAATAATAAATAATATGAATACACCCAATGATATTATCATGACTAGACCATGGTCAAATCCTTAATACCCCCAAGGCTTTTCAACCTCTAAATCAACAACAAAGTTAGCCATGGACTCAATATTTATGATGCTCACACGAACCTGCCCGCTCGTCGTCCTGCCTCTACGAACCTCCCCACTCGTAGTCCTACTCTATGGACCTACCCACCCGTAGTCCAACACATGTGATCCACCAGCTATGTACCTCTCCACACACAACATCTCTCAATTGTGAGCACGGAACATACGAACCAACCTCGCTCGTATCTCCATAGGAGAGTAATTGGGTATGAACCTCCCCGCTCATACCATCACATGTAACCACCATCCATGAACCTACCCGCTCATGGCACAACATCTCTTGATCCATGTTCACATCGATGTATACCACTCACACAAACCGCACTAAACTTGCTTGGGCTAGAAGACTTAGCTTGAGCGATCAGGCCTGTCTCGCTTAAGCTAATCCTTCTCGCTTGAGCGAGCGTTCTTCAGTAGCGCACTTGCGAAGTCTCGCTTAGGCAAGCCTATCTCGCTTGGGCGAGCCCCACCTTCGCCTAAGGCCAACAGTCTCGCCTAGACGGCGAGTTATTCTTAATGCAAAACCAAACATGAGTTCTCGCTTAAGCGATAACTTCTTGCCTGAGCGAGATGCCCAACTCAAATCTCTCACTCTCGATTTCTCGCTTAGGCAAGATACACTCGCCTAAGCGAGACAACATGTCGCCTAAAAACCTGGGCCTCTGCCTGAGCGAGTGGCTCAAGCAGAATCAGGGTCTAAACCCTGCAACTTTTTCCTAGGCGAGCCTGGCTCGCCCGAGTGAGATTAGTAGCTATGTTCCCTGTTTACGCACGCACAATCACATAAACAAGGCCAAACCACATCCCAATTGTTGACATACAATCCATCCCATCATTCCAGTATTACGAACCTGCTTTAGACCCCAAAATTTGACCCCCAAATAATGCAATTGAACCATAACCCACATACAGTACAAAAGCCCCATTATTTTCATTCACTCTCATAAAGGTATACTTATACAATGTCAATCAGTCAAGGTTCAACCCCAATCACATAGAGCACGAAAATTATATGGCAATGACACATATATTCATGCATAACACTGCAGTAAACATGATCAGTATAATCATATATATATATA
>Ga0214542_1006384_pt1 | contig 21565 bp, 10 predicted proteins | sample CNSS1metaG_FD_160096 | JGI IMG/M metagenome (GOLD analysis project Ga0214542, IMG submission 160096) | Root nodule microbial communities from cowpea collected in UCLA plant growth center, Los Angeles, California, USA - CNSS1 | ecosystem: Host-associated > Plants > Roots > Nodule | place: USA...
TTTTTCTCGCTCTTCTTTCTCTTTTCTCTCTCCTTCTTCTTTCTCCTCTCTCTCGCTCTTTTCTTTCTCTTCTTTTTCTCTCTTTTCTTTCTCGTCTCTTTCTCCCTTTTCCTTTGCTTCATTTTCTATAAGTGTTTTCTTCTCATGGGCTCTTTTTAGCTTTCGCTCTTGCCTTCTTTTCAATACATCTAATTTTTCCACTGTCCTTTCTTCCTCCTCTCTCAAGTATGAAATGTAGTTCTTGAGGTCTTCATGAGTCATGGGATTTGCATCCCCATTAGGACATTGATGAGTTTCATGCCCATAGCCTTCACATTTGGAACATCTTAGTGTACTTGTCTTTGGCAATGATTTTCTATCAGGATTGTGCTTCCGTTTAATATTAGCAATCTTGCCAATTAGCTTTATAATTCTGGATTCCAAGGCATTAATGTCTGCTACCAAGACCTCATAAACACTAGGTGTATCTTTACGTGTCACCCTCTTGGTACGTTCAAGTCCTTGAACCAAATGATCTTGGTTAGGAGAAGGATAATTTAAACCATATGTTAAACCAGTTCCAGAAGGATGCCTCTGTGGAAACATGTTTCATTACTCAATATTTGCTAATTCCTGCAAGAAAATGTTTAGTATAATAAAATATATTTAGGACCTCACCACTCCGCTAAGTGTTTCACTCAATTTTTCACTCGTGTATCACACTTATAGGCTTTTTCTTGAATGTACGCTCTTGCCTTTTACCACTCAAATTCCCTTTAGGGCTTAGAAAAGAACTCTAGTAACTTAAGCAAAGAGTGAACAAACAATGTGAAAAATGTTGCGAGATCTAAATCTTGACTTTAGAGGACAAAGAAAATTCAAAACTCTAGACAAAACTTCAAGGAATTTTAAAGACACAAAACAAGAAAATTAAAATTAGAAAATAATAGGACTACCAAAGAAATTTAAATGAGACAACACGGAGACTCTAATAGAAAGACTGATTGCAAGTAGATATTAATAAACCACAAATAAAATTGCAACAAAAAGTTGTGTTGAACTTCCCATTTTTTTTTTGGATCCTTTTTTTTTTCAATATATATGTGTTTCCTTTTGACTTGATCCACAATATTTTTTTTTTGCTCCTTCAAATCCTCATACTCATGTAAATCAAATGTAAGTGTACTTACAAATCCAAAATACAAAAACAAATAATTTCCACGAATCAAATGTAGAAATACACAATAAAGAACAGAAAAGAAAAAAAAATGGCCAAATAAAAAAAAATTCAACCAAATTGGAAACAACCTTAGGGATTTTACTCCTTATAAACGAAACAAACAAAATTTAAAACAAAGCAAAAAAAACAGAACAAACAGACATTGAAAAATTGTAGTTTTTTTTATATGACAGAAAAATAACATAGAAGAGGAAATTCAAACCAGAACCTTGCTTTAGATACCAGATGATCCATCCTATCCAGGAAAGAGTATGATCGTTCTGAATTTGAATCCTCAAGAGACACGACACAAATAAATCAGAGAAGAACGTGGAATAAGACAGAGATGGAGGATGCCACAATCTAGCAAATTGATAAGTCAAGTGAAGATTCGCCACAAAGATGTTAATCTTTGATAAGAACCAGAGGCCTAAGCCAAGAACAAAGAGAACTCTCTCTTTAATGAAAATCAAATTCAATATATGACTAAAAGTGTTTGCAATAGTTTTTGGTACCTCTATATATAGGTACATGAGTTTAAAAAACCTAAGAACCCTACAAGAAGGCCCAAACCACAACATAAACTACTTTATAAAAGAAAGCCCAAAGCCCAAAAACATAACTTATTTTCTAAAAGAAAACCCAAAGTTTAAAAATATAAATTAATTTCCTAACAATTATCCTTCAAGAGTGCTCCAAGCCATGATCTTCATATCCGTTGAATTTCCACTTGTAGTTGCTTGTAGTATCAAGAGTCTTGAATAGATGTGATTTTCCAATCTCTTGCTCCTTGCCCTTGTCATAGGTCCTTTGAATTATAAATGTTCATCTTTAAGTTCTTCTTGTATGGAATCTTGTGATAGTGCTCTATCATTCCCTCCTTCTTGAAGAGAATTTGTCCTCAAATTTGTCTCATTTGAAGATTCTTTATCAACTTTCTTCAAGAGTGACTAATGAGATGTCAAGTTCATGCACCAAGTTAACTACTAATCCATGTACCTTTCAAGGTAGCTTGGCCTCCAAGCAAAGTTCTAAGGTTTACTTAAGTCTCAAAGAGCACCTTAAGTTCGCATGGTCACTCAAAAATCCAACTAAAAGCTCAAATCTACATAATTGATTAAATTTATAAGACTTTTAAAAAATGGCCAAAATACAAAGTCCAAAAGAAATATGTGTTTGACCTAAATACAAGGCCTAAAGAAAAGACTTATTTATATTTTTACAAGACTAAGAGGATGGAAAAAACCTTTATATTTTTCACTCTTTAAATGCAGAGTCATCCTCCATGAGGCTTCATCTTCTTCAATATTCTTAGCCATGACCCTAATTAAAGGCCAAAGTTGCAGCTCCTTGGATGGGTTTCCATCACTTGTAGCGTTAGTCAAGTCCATGTCAAGTCATAATTAGTCAACATTTGTTTAGCAGGTGCAATCTATAATTAATATTTTTTGTATGTCATAAGTTGCGTCGACTTAGCTGACATTATTAGTGTCCCTTTCGTTTTGTGGTGCTACTCCATCAAAGACCAACCTTTTAGAGTCACCATCATTTGATACGCAAAACCAATGCTATTTTTTTATTAGTGTTGATATTTTTAATTTTGTGTGGGCTTTTTTCGACGCTAATATCCATTCTTGTAGTGATTGCAAAGTTCCTTGTCCTCCACAACTAAAGTATATTGGTCATGTTGGTTAGCCAGTAGACTTTGAGGAGCAACTTGCTTTTGAATCCTCAAACTTTGAAGAATCTTAAAGGTGTAAAAATGATCTATATTGTAAAGTTTTGATTAATAAAATTTCCTAATTTAGTTATCTTATGTTCATATCTTTCTAAATTTTAAATTAACAATATGCTAACATCACTTTCTAAAATTGAGTATGACAAGATTTTTAAAACACTTTAATTTATAATTTTAATAAACACAATGAAACCACTTAAGCACTCATGTGCTTAAACATGAAAATCAAATAAAGACACTCCAAAAAGCTTAAGTTTGTTGTGCTTCATATCACTTTATGAAATAACACTTTACTTTGCTAAAATGTTCAAAGTTAGTTTCTTAAGCATTAGTTTCCAATCTCAAACACTCACAACATTTTAAGATTATCCTACTCTTTCTTTGATAGGCTTATAAAGCTTAAAAGAAAATACTTAATGCTTAAGCGTTATATGTTTCATTTTAGGGAGACATCACAACATACATTGACTTTACAATCACTTTAAGCGAATTTATGAATGTTTAAGTTGAGAAATAATTTTATATGATTAGTTTTGTGAGACTATTTAAAAGAGGCTCACGGTTAGCGTCACAAATATTGTTCTTGATTCTAATGTATTAATCTTATAATAATGTTTATGACATATAATTTAATGATGGACTACTCCCATCTTCACTTTTGTAATGATATTTTTAGGGAAAAAAATGTTGTCACAAAATTCTTTACAAATGTGTAATTTTTTACTCTTTTACAAAATTTGTAAGGAGTTTCAAATAATAATTAAAGGTAACAGAACAATCTATGTCTATCATAAATTCTATGCACCATTAACTTTATTTAATCCATTATAGAAATATAATAAATTAAATTCACTCATTTAATTTATCAATGATTAATCTATCATTATTAAATGATAAATTAATCTATCATTATTTTTCAAACAATGAATCTTTCAATCAATATATAACAAAAAAGTAAAAACTTATTATTAAATGTTTCTTAATTTTACGAAGTATATTTTAAATTTGCTTCATCAAACTTTTTAAAATATAATTAAAAATGTATTTATAATTTCTAAATATCATTTTTGTGGATGAATTAAATATCTATTCATGAAAATATTATCTATGGGTGGATTAAATTACATTGATTTTTAAATTAATTTTTTAATGATCAAAATATATTAATAAATTTTTTTGTAATAACAAATTTATCCATCCATCTATTTTTCGATCGTTAGTTGGCTTTCTTCCACATATAAATGGACACATATTTTCACTTCGTCTGAATATTCATTCGGGATGAGGGTTTTTATCAAGGATCCCCAAGATATTATATATATATATATATATATATATATATATATATATATATTTCTTTTTTTTTTCTTCTAAGAAAAACCAATTATAATTATCAGTTTAACTTAAAAATAAAAAAATTATCAATTTATGCTTTTAAGTGTTTTTTCTTCGTTGCTCATGATAAGCCATACACAATGCTTCTCCCAATCTCATTTTATTTATAATTATACAATTTATAAATTAATTAAACCGCGGTCATTGTTATTATATAGAAATTATTTATAAACAAAATGTACATCACACTACTGATTAAACATACTAATTACAGATAAGATTTGAACAAGCTTAAGAGAATATCTTTTACTATTATACATTTCTGCACAAACTATTTGTCTTTCACCCAAGTGAGCAAATGACTAACAGAGAAAAAAGAAAAAAAATACTTACACAAAAATAGGCATTGTTACAACATGTAACCTAAAAACATCTTACTGCTAAGTCCAAATGTTTGACTAAACCTTGCATTAAGTGTTCTCCTGAAAAATTGGAAAACTGTTCCTAATCGCTATAACACACTAGCAATGTCATCTTAAAAGCTTTGATTTGTACACAAGGATCACAAGCATATACCAAATCACTTCTTTTGAGTGATTATTAAACAAAAGAAGGCCACAACTCGAGCAATTATACCATAGAAAAAGAGGGCAAGCAAACAAATAGGCCAGTCTCCGACATTATATCCATTATTCATTAGTGAACTACACCGAGTTATCAACCAAACTCCAGTGTACCTAAGAAAAATAGAAAACCTCAAGAGTTACATGGTGAGTAAGGAATCTTCGTTACATGTTAAGAAGTGGACTTTAAATCTAATTCAACTCCACAATTAAAATTCACTTCTTAACATGGTATCAAAGCCATGAATTAGAGTCTATCCTAACGAAATTGAGATTTGTTGAGTCTATTGTTCCACCAGTTATCGTACCATCCATTAATGTCTAGTCTCACCCATGAGATGTATATACCTCGATTAAGGGATATGTGTTAGAAGTCTCACATCGACTAGAGATAATGTGATTAAATAGTATATAAGTAGATGTAAAACCCACGTTACAAGTTAATTTTGTCGGATTGAGTTAGACATAAAATTCACTTCTTAACAAAGAGCAAATAAGGAAAGGGAATATAAAATCACTAATTAAAACAGACCTTTCAGCATTTGCAATGATAAATGCCTCCAAAGCCCAATTTGGGTAGCATAACTTTACAAGGATCTTCATGAAGAGAGTGTCTTTTTTCTGGTTTGCAATGAGAGTCATAACAACTGGGAGAAGCACTGAGAACTAAAAGTGATAAGAAAACACAAAAGGTCATAAGTGCAGTCATACTTATTATCAATAATTTGAAGATGTGTATATGTTTATATGATCCCTACCAATTGTGCTGGAGCAGGCTCAAAATAAATTGCCATTGCATATGCCATGCCAGTTACACAGTACACAAGGCAGAGCAAAATGACATAATTACTTGCAAAACTTGACCTTGGATTGCTAAAAAAATAGAACATGGACAGATAAACTACAGGTTTTATGATTGTATTGAAAATATCAATTGTATCTTTGGCCAAAAAATGTGCCAGATTGCTGATTCCAGATGCACTCTCCCTCCAATATTGTAATTTATCCAGAGAAAATGATCTCAGAGCTGAAATCTTGCAAAGTAAAGCTGCAAGTGTCAAAATGAATGAGGAAAGAGACAAATCGTAAGGAGCAAGAACTAAAGTTTGAGACAACTAGAGCCATTCAAAATTTTTACAAGAATCTACATTAGAAATTCAATTAACCAAGAAAGAAAAAGTAGAATCATATTTGGTATGGAGTTTTGAAACTTACAGACAGCAATAACAGTATAGGTATATCCGAGGGACCCAAATGTTTCGTCATTTACTTTAGTAAGAGTTCCTAATATAGCACCAGCAACCAATAAAAGGAGGTAGTCAACTGCTTGTGATTTTCCTTCTCTTAGCGTCTGCTTACAAACCCTGAACACAATGAAAACTGGTATATAAAGTGAAATTTACACTCACTGCAAATTCATCTTATCTCTAGTCTATCTGAGATCTTCAACACTTATACTAGACAAAGATGACAAACTTGATTAAAAGATGCTATAAATCCATCCTTGTTAGGTAGTTAACTTTAACGGCAATTGTATCTGTAGTAAATGTTAAGGTTTCATAATTCATACCGTCCAAGGTAGTATCTGTATTGTCGAGCTACACCAGGAGTTCTTCGATTAGACAAGTCCTTAATCTTTAAGAAGGTTGCTTCTATATGATCTTTTCGCATCTGAACATTACTCTTCATATCCTCCCAAAACTCTCCAGCAAAGGATTGATCATCAACTTCTTCTGGGGGCTTTGTTGCAATTGGCTCGGTGCTAGTTGTTGAGGCTGCAGCAATTTGATCAGCGAAATGAAGCATATCTGGTGGTACTGGGTAACTGTTATGTAACATCCATCTCACAGGAAGTTGCTGATGAGTCACAGCTCCATTTGGTTTCACTAAACCTTCCAAAATGTCAATGAAATGGTCTGGAGGATTCACTCTATCAGGTACATTGATTCCAATGCCAGCAAAGTATTCTTCCACTTTCTTAACAGGACCATGATATGCAGTAAGACCACCTTTGGCTAGAAACACTATGTCATCAAACATTCTGAACAAAGTATAGCTGCATCACAACAAAATCAGAGTCATACATCTACTATATGTTTAAGGTGTGTGTATGTGTACTTCATCAAAAGAAGAATAGGAGAGGAAGATCTTACCTTGGTTGATGAAGTACCATGCAGATATTTACCCCTTCAAGTGCTTCACGACGAAGTGCTTTAAGCAGTAAGGTGGAAGATGCACTGTCTAAGCCAGTTGTAGGTTCATCTAAGATTAACAATGATGGCTCCATAACCATTTCCATCCCTACATTTACACGTTTTCGTTGTCCTCCAGATATACCTCGTTTCTCTACCGTCCCAACAAGGGAATCCCTCACTGCCTGCAGTCCTAAGGATTCAATCACTCTTTCAACAATCAGAACCTTGTCTGGTTTTGGCATATCCGCAGATAGTCTTCAGTGATAAGAAACAACCATGTGAATGAAATTAACAATGAAAAGAAGGCAAAAAGATATGCAAAATCATGAGAAAGTTAATGCAATCAGAAACCTGCATCTTGCACTGAAACGAAGATTTTCTTCCACGGTCAAGTTCCCATGAACAATATCATCTTGTGGAACAAAACCAATAATTTTCTGATAACAGTGAATGGATTCGGACTTTCCATTAATTAGAATTGATCCTGTCATAGTGCATCCTCTTGCTTTCCCTGCCAATGCAGAAAGAAATGTAGTTTTGCCAGCTCCTGAGGGACCCATCACAGCAGAAACTCTACCCGGCATGAGTTTACCGTACACACATCTCAATAGATGTTTTCTTTTACCTTTCAAAGTCAGAGTTAAATCCTTAAAAGCTACTTCAATCACAGGCCTTGTTCGAACCTCACCTTCAGTGGCCATCGAAATAACTCCAGAGAAAGTCAAGTTCTTGTTTTTCTCTTGTTGAGCTTTCTCCTTCTCAATTTGACCATAAGCATACCTTAAAATTTGGCTCTGTGTATGTAAATTCTTGCCCTTTGGCATCTGCTTTTTGATGTTTTTATCTCCAATTTGTAGGTTGAATCCTTCATTGCTATGTGGGTCATCCTCAAGGGAATTCAACATTTTAGTAAGGTTGGTAGGTTCCTTTTTTTGCGCGTCTGAAGCTGCAGATTGTTGCTCAAAGCTTGAAGCATTTTGCACCGATGGCAAAAACGTATCTCCACCACGTTTAGCTTGGTTACCAACCTTTAAGGTGTCTGATTTCGCTGACTTTTTTCTAGAAAAGGTTCGAGATAATTGCTCACCCAATCCACCCCCTCCTTTACCTTTCTTAGCAATATCTTTTGCTATTTTCCACCGTTCCCTAGCCTGCACAGTTTCCCTTACCTGTCTAGCAGCAGCTTCTCTAGATTTTGCCTTTCTCCTTTCTCGAGTTACTAGAACTTGATCAGAACAATTATAAATGAAGATCAGGAGAGTGCTCAATGCAACCTACAAAGAGGAATGATACCAAATATCATAAACTGGACACATGAAGAAATGATTCTTGGAAAATATTTGACAATGTCTCGTGTTTTTTCACAACAGGACAGTGATATTTTGATAACTTTTTCTTACAATCTGAGATAGCATCTTTTAACTAAGTTTAAAATATAGAAAAATAAAAAATAAAAACCACTTAAAAGATATAACTTCATATTGTAAGAAAAAGTTGTCAAAATTTAATTGTTAAAAAATCATTTTCCTTTCTGCACATGCAAAAATATAAACCAAGTAAACTTTGTACTGATACTATGTTACATTTCTTCATTATGCAACAAGGCAACCATAAGCTCCAATAATGTGCCCGTAAAATAAAACACAAATGCTATGACCTTTTTGAACAACATACTAAATTCTACTTACAATAAGCAAAGCGCCATATGCATGCATGTTTTGGTTTGCTGTGTTTGGATTGCAGGAACTCAAGCTGGAGCATTCTGTAGAAATGAACAATTTTGACCAAGGTTTTGATTTAGTTCCCTCAATTCTCAAACATAATAATAGATCAAGAAAATAAGGCAAAGTTAAATTCAGTTATTGACAGATAATTTCCATGATCTAGCTTTATGATATCAACTTTGTTATAAGGCTTTCACTAATTACAGTCTCCTATTTAATGACATATAATGATGTAATAAATTGACCAAATAAACTGCACATATGATGTATACAACAACAACAAAACTCACTATTTTGATGAGTAGAACCCCTCCTGCAATAATATCTGAAATTAGGAAAAGATAACTAATTAGCATGAATGCTCAAGAGTGAGTAGTACTAGGTTGGTTGCAATGTGCATGAAGAGTAGAAGCATGTAATAATGGAGTTTTATTTTGATTGTATCAGAAAAAGGAAAATTTAGATAAATTAAAATAGGGAAAAATAAGGCATAGGATAAATCAATACCCACTATCACAAGAGACTTTACGTGTTGTAGTGGGGCAGTATGATCCTGGAGAACAAAAGATATCACTATTGTTCACCACGCCAGTCCAAATGTCAGCACTGCCACAACTATGATTTGTTTCTCCCTGAGGTATTTGGTAACTATATCTGAAATATCATTTTCAGTGTTGAAGCTTAGAAAATATCACTTCGAGACAAAAAACTTAGAAAACAATGGAGAAAAAGTAGAACTTACGGGTCACATACTCCAGTAGCATTATTCAATTTTGCAATTGGACAATAAGAACCTAGTGGGCAAGCTTCATACAGAGGAAAATCAGAAAATTCAAAAAAAAAATTGTACAATTGTACAATTGATTTTAAACAAAACCGAAGCTGGTTTCTTCATGATATAAAAGTTAGCACTAACAAAATCAAACTCTAAGAAAAGATGATAAAGGCTTATGTATGGCTAGAAAAAGAAAAACTAGACATTAAATCATTTACGGGTACATGGATGCTAAATTAATTAATCTTTAATATTGTAATCTTGAAGTGATTAAATAGCTCTAACCTACAAGAAGAAGACTTGTGATGATAAGGTCATTCTAGAATTTTTTTAGGAAGAAGAGTATTTGATGGATGTTTCAAGAACAAAACATGTTTGTCTCAACAATTAACAGAATTTCATCCTACATTGGCAAGTAACGGTAAACACTAAAGAGGTAAGACATACTTACGTATCATGCAAGTCAACCCCTGAGGGCAGAAAAACCCCTCACAACAAGCCTGACAGTTACTGGTTCTAATGGGAATGTCTTTAATGTCCTTTTTGAGGTCAAAATTTTTGCCAGCACTGCAACTCCATCCAGGTTCACAACCAGAAACCCAGGAGGTCAAGTTGCAGTTCCTGTTAGGTTTTACATAATTGCTAGATGTTGCCCCTTGTTCGAGGAAACCATGGAAGTAGTACCTTATTTCCGACACAGTACATATTCTGTCTCTGAAATCCCCTGTGGACGAAATCACATTACCCACTTGCATGAAATGAATGCCATGAAAACGAAAGCTGATACCTTTTTTCTTAACGCAAGAATCCACGAAATCCAACCTTCCTTTAAAATCAAATGCTTCCTCCCAATCTTTGTGCCTGAAATTGCAACAGTTGTGTGAGGAAGGAATGAGAAAAGGTTGAAGGCATGCGTGCATGCATGCATGCATGAGTTACGTGAAGGAGTATAACTCACACATCCTTGATGCAGAAACCTAAACCTGCTTTGATGTCCTTGTTTAAGAGAATGGCGAGGTTTTCAAGCTCCTTGTAAATCTCTTCGGTGTAAAAGGATGGGGCGAAAGTGTTGTCGGCGCATTGAATGGTGGGGAAGAAAGGGATGAAGAGGAAGAGGAAGAGGAAAGAGAGGGAAGAAACATGGTTCCTCATTGGCGTAGTGTGAAGGAGGATGAAGGAAGCATAACATGGCATGAATGAGAGGAAGAAGGAAAGAGGAGTCAAAGGCTTGCTCATTGGTAATGCTTTTGCTTTCGATTCAAGAAATGGCCGAGAGAAATGGGTGGCTAGATTCAAGCATCTACATTCTTTCCATATATTCTCTCTCTCTTTTTCTCTCCACTGTTCATACTCTTTCTTATACGCTTTATTTTTTTAGTCCATTTTAGTATTAATTTCTTCGATATTATATATATCTTATTAGATATCTTTAAATAATAGTATATTTTAGTCAACCATTCTAGCAGTAATATAAACGTGGGTGATAAAAGAAAAAAAAAAAAACTAACTCACTTCTATATTTAGTTATTATTGATTGCAATGTGCAGATAATATAAATAATTAATTATGATTATTACTTAGCGTATTTTCTCAAGTTAAAGTTTGACTTTCAAAGATATGTGTTTGATATGGTGGAGATTCCATGAAACAATCACGAGCTAAATGTGTCCATGGTGAAATTATGAATTATGTAAGGCTTTTAAAACATTCTTTCATTACTTATATATATTTCCAAAAAAATTACTCTTGCTTCATTTTTATTTTTCATCCTACACATTATTATTGTTGTGATAATATTCAATCCTCGCAACCAACAAATTCAACAAAAAAATCACAATTTTTTTTCTAACTTTACAAATTTTCTCCACAAGCTGCTCTGATTTCACCTTCCACAAATAAAAAAAAAAAATCAAATTTAGCAAAGACAACTCAAAGCAAAACTTTAGGATCTTTGTTTTAAATAATTCTCAAAAATAAACTTTGAGGCCAATTGTTTGAAAAATAAATGATGACTTTGTTAAATAAAGAGAGAAGAGGTGGTGAATTGGTTTTGAAAACATTTTCTTTCAAGAAATCCTTTTTTAAAAAACTTTTTATAACAATTATAAATAAAAAAAAACTAGAATACAATTAATCTGAGAAACAAAATGATACAAATAATCTGAGAAAGATAACTATTTCAAAATAATTTATATCGTTTAGGATTCAATGATCCTACGTCCAATTCTAAGATTTTCTTCTTTGAAAAACTGGTTCACTACAAGAAAATTGTATATTATCGACGACAATTTGTCGAGAAATAATGATATTTGTTGATAAACAGTAATTTTCGATGGACACAATTTCGTCGTTATATGGATTGTTTATAAACTGGATGTAGCTCAGATTTGAGTCAATGAGTATAAAAATCTTGTGCATTACGTTTTTCTCTAATCTTTCTCTCTTGCATTCCAATTTAAAGTTTGGTGTTATCTGCAACATTAATCATATTTGTATAACTCATTGGAACCTATCTTGACTGATCTTTTATATTGTTCTTGCTTTAAATCACAAATTCGCATTTCTGCATTTTTTCCAGTATTTTAGTCGACTGTTTTTATGATTCAATTGATTAATTATATCAATATTGCATCTGTTTAATAAAAACAATCGGCTAACTTTGTTTTTGATCGGTTGAAAGTGTCCAGTCCAAGAGTGTTTGCATTCATACTTGGTGATCGAATTGATTCAATTAAAAACAGTTTTAGGCTTTCAAAAGTCACCATATTTTTTAACTAGCCAATTCACCCCCCTTTCTTAGCATTTCAACCAAAACTTACAATAGTGTGTTAGTCAACAAACTATATAAGAAGGTTCTTGTAAGTTCAATCATCGTTGTATGCATGACAATGATCGCATAGAGATTACGTATCATGAGCGATGTAGTTGTGATCCGAACAACGAATTTTCAGAAAGGCTCACTTTTTCCTTATTTTAATTTAATTATTCATGGAAAAAGTTTGAAATGAATTGATGAGTTTTTGGTAACTTATAGTAGCATTACAAGTCTAGTCCTTTGACAATGCATCAGGTAATTTCACAATTAACAATGCCATTAGAAAAAAGGTTTATATGCATCTTGTAGGCCTTCAGATATTGTTCATATAAAGAGGATTCCTTGTATTTTTAAATTCTATTATACTTCCACTTGAAAGGAATGTTGACAATCATAATCTCATGAACGAAAAGGTGGTTGTCGTCAATGCGTTTATGTGTGAGGTAGTTTGCAAGGAATGTCGAGCTTCCTTGTTGTGTGAGATAAAAGCTACTAGTAGTCGTTTAAATTTTCTTTCTTTTTCTCTAAGCATTTATGCTTGTCGGTTGACATGCTTGGTTAGTTATTTATGAGTATTGGCATCATTTTAGATACATGATTCAATGATATGTTCCATGTGTCAAACATTATGAATTTGTCTATTGCTCCTAGTATTTTTGTCATCATTGGTCACAATCCAAGATATCTAGTTGTTCACAAAATATGTAGGTCATTTGTGTTGTTGTTTGAGGTCAATATGATTTTGTTGCTAGACAAACTTCAAGTCATTTGCCAACTAAACTCAAATGTTCTCTTCATTCTACTTTTGCTTTTGCATGATGTAATTCTATTTTGCATTTCTCATCATTCTTTTGAAAAATGCTCTCCATATATGCTTTGAGGTTATTGACGATTATTGAAGGACTCATATATCATCATTTGAAGAAGAGATTCTTCTAACTTCTAATAAGAACCATAAATATGTATGGTTTGAGATGTATCTTAACCTTGTAGGTGGGTGCCATATATTATTAAAAAAAAAACATTATTGATCAAGTTGTGAAAAAAGCAAAATCTCCTTGTCAAGCAAACCTCTTTTGTCAAATTAGTGTACTTTAAGTGAACTCTAATTATATCGTCTAAGTTTAAAAATGAAAGTCTATTAGTAATAATAAAAGCTTAAAATTATATTTTATGAAGTAAAAAATTTAATTACTATTTTCTTTGATAAATAATTATCTATAACTATATATAAAGATGATTCTCTCTTTTTTTGTCCACATTTCATAATTTCAATTTTATTCTTTATAATATAATTATTTGTTAAATTTTTAAAAATTAACAGTTATTTCTACATGTTTTCTATTAAACTGTCAATCTTTTTTTTTTTCATATTCATCAACAGTTATTTTTTCATCTTTTCTCTATTCATTTCATTTTATTTTTAATAATATAAATTTGTTTTGTATATTAACTTAACATTACAATATCATCTACTAATATAATATCATGTATATTTATGCTTACATTTTAAAATAAAATTAAGTAACAAAATATATTTCATTTGTTAATTGCATTATTTCATACTATTTCATTTACTCTACTCTCCTCAAATTGTTAATTTAGTTTTTGTTTTAACATTTGTTACTAATATGTATAGTAATCGAAATGTAATTCTATCCAAACATCTTAAAAATAAATAGACATGATAAAAAATTGTAAGTATGCATTAAATAAGTATTTCTCTTTCAACACAATTTAATTTCACATATCTAAAATATCATTAACATTGATAGATTCAAATGGAACTAACTTACGTTTAATAACCGGTATCATCAGCCAACATTAAAATATAAACCGCTTTATTACGTGGCACAAAGTTAACCTTAAATTTATTATACCTTTTGTTTTGAAACTGTAAACTTATAATACAAGTGGCCAAACATAGAGCTCCAACTGAACACATAAAATCAAGTCTTAACTTGACCAAACACTTTATTATAAATGAAAAATATACTTTTAACAAAGTGTTATTCTACTTTGACAAACTATTTATTTAAATAAAAAATATTACTTTATTACTTTATTTTAATTAAAAAATAAAAAATTAATTTATTTTAATTTTATTTATGAAAATTTTGACAAGTTTGTCAAAAAATAAATTTTCTTTATAAATCAAATAAACAAGTAATAAATTAATACGCATTGTTTGGTGGAAACTGAACAGCAATAATCCCAAATTAATTCTAATTCACCTTTGAAAACGAAATTCCAAAAGCAAAAATAGTTGTTTCATTATCCTTCAAAAAATCACAATTCATGTTACTGACCCAGTCAACGGTCAACATCGGTAACCTCCACGAAGGTCTTCTTGAGAGGATCCTTTGATACAACAATACAAAGCATTTATTTTCTCTTACTTCCTTGTATTTTCCCTTTTTTAAAAAATAAAAATCCTTTTAATATTTTCTAAATTCAGTATAAATTTTTGTTTATTTTTTAAAAGTTAGAATAGATCATTTTCAGTCTTTTCAAGTAGTTTGGACAGTGTTTCATAGAAAAATAAAAATAAAGTACATACTATTTGAAAAAAGTTAAACAACAAGACATTTTAAATTTTAAGTGACAAAGATATTAGAAGATCTAAAACTAAATTTAGTTTAATAAAAACATATTTTGCCTTCTTCTTCTTTTTTTCCGCAACACCTCGTCCTTTCTATGTCGAGTCTATTGAGGTTAAAAAAAGGGAAGAAAAAAAACACGTCTTGTTCTGCAATGAACTTTGCCCTGTAACGTACAAATTGCAAATTTTGTTTCTTATTGACTTGTTCTATCTACCATTTAACTTTCCACTGCAAATGAACTAACTCTACGAATACGTGTGAATCCACCAAAAGGAAATAAGAGACAAGACTGCGTGTATCGCCTTGACTTGACAAACCCAATTATGTTTCTTGCCCGCACAAGAACACATCGACAACACCTTAAGCTGGCTGTGTCTGTTTCTTCTTCCTTTTCTTCAGCTCTTTATTACTTGGTCTCTCAAATCCAGAAGACACGTTCACACCACACAAAGTTTGGATCTTAAACAATGCTACTGTAAGAAGAATCAACTTGTATCAATTGAGGTTGTTTGCTTGATTTGGCTTCCAATTTGATTGGTGAGCTGACCCTGCGAGTCGTGCAGAGCAGAAACTTCTGCTGGGGCCTTTCACTTTGTTCTTCTCTTTTTGGGAGCAATGGCTTAAGTGGGTCTTCCTTGTCAGAACCTGGATGCCAAACACGGAAGAAAAAAAGGGGATTTTTGGTTTTGTTGGGTCAGAAAAGCCGAAGCTTTTTGGGGTCAATTTATATCTATTTGAGGTGAGTTTTAGAATCAAGATATGTTTTTTGGTTTTTCTTTGTAAACTAGTATGGCCTGCAATTGAACCCAAATGAAATGAGTGAAAAGGTATACAAGGATTTCTATTTTCGTTCAATCCCTCTTTTTAATTTGGAGACACATGCCATTCTTAGTTTGTTTTCCAAAAGTTTTTTGGTTTGTTACCAATTCTATGTCAATTTGGTAATTTAAAATTGGCTTACTTGAAGAATTGAGTGCTAGAATAGGATTTGTTCTATGGATCATGTTGGCTAGAATTAGTTAACACAATTTCTGACGGGGTTATCTGAAATTAGAGTTGTTGGGAGGAGTATGGAGTAGTGAGTCTCCAAATGGGTTTCTCCTTTCTGAATTGGTGATGAATTAGGAAAGGAAACAAAGTGCGATTGAAAAATTATGGAATAGTGTTAAAGAAGTGGAATTTAAGTCTATCTCAATCCAAGAATAAAACTGACATGTAAGGTAAAATTTGTCTTTATTTCTAGCAGACGTGGATGTGAATGTCCAACAAATAGCTTCTTTGTGAACGTGAAAATTATATGTAGGATGTGAAATCAAACACCCTGAGACATCATGTTGACCTTCAATTCAGATGCCATGATACTTTTCAGTGAGTCTACTTTTCTTAATATGTTCTTCAAATTTTCTGATAATGCAGTCTAGTTCAAGTCAGGTAGCAATGAAGTGTTTTCCATTCTACTTTGGAGAGAAGAAGGATGGTCCTAAGACCTTGCAATCGATATCGGGTCGGTCCAACAGTTCTACTAATGTTGAGGCTGAGATGAGAAGATCTGGTTCTGAATTGAACTCTATGGATGCCTCAGACACCAGCACAGACTCCCTTAGGAGAAATGCATTTCCCAGTTTGTCTCAAAGACCCAGCAACCTCAGAGTATTTACTGTACCCGAACTAAAAACAGCCACAAAGAGTTTTAGTCGCTCTGTGATGCTTGGAGAGGGTGGGTTTGGGTGTGTCTACAAGGGGTTGATCAAGAGTGTTGATGATCCTTCCACAAGAATTGAAGTTGCTGTTAAACAGCTTGGCAGAAGAGGAATTCAGGCAAGGAGTTTCCTTCTAACTTTTCCTCTTAAGTAGCATTTTTAATCGCTGATTCAATGCTAGAGACAAGACAATTAGAAGTTATTATTATAAGGAGCATTATCTTCCCACAGTTCAAGTTTTTATTGTATTTGAAAACCTTACTTGACCCTCTAACAGCTTTTTGATGTATGTTAAGGTTTTCTGATTGTTTTTCTGTACTATTTACTCTACATTAAATGTTTGCTACTTTTGGATTACAGGGGCACAAGGAATGGGTAACAGAAGTGAATGTTCTGGGTATTGTGGAGCATCCAAATCTGGTGAAACTAGTGGGATACTGTGCTGATGATGATGAAAGAGGAATCCAGAGGCTTCTGGTTTATGAATATATGCCAAACAGAAGTGTGGAACACCATTTATCACCACGATCAGAAACTCCTCTACCATGGAATAGGAGGTTGAAAATAGCCCAAGATGCAGCTCGTGGCTTAACATACCTGCATGAGGAAATGGATTTTCAGGTATAGTCATATAGCATAATTTTATTGATCAATTAGATAATGCCTTCATTGCCTTGTGCAGAAAGTAGAGACTTAACTGTTTTGATCTCATTTAGACATTCCAATAGAAGGAAGATGGGAACAACTAGATTGGAGTTCGGTTGAAATTTAATTTTATAGTTAAATATGTTTTTAGTTCCTAAACTTATTTGCGAAATTGAAATTGATCATTGTCCCCAACTTTGATACATTTTGGTCCTGAAACATTAAAAATGACTGGATATAATCCTTATAACTGAATGACATTAATTTTTTTTGAGTTTATTAAACAATGTTTTAGATTAGCATTTGAGTTGGAATATGTCAAAAGGTGTAAATAGCTCAAGCGCCAACCTAAAACAGATTAGCATTTGAGTTGGAATATGTCAAAAGGTGTAAATAGCTCAAACGCCAACCTGAAACGACACGTAAAAAAAATTGAACGCAATTGGATTTAGAGGAATATATTCATTCATTTTTAAAGTTTGGGAACTAAAATGTATCAGAGTTTGGGACTAACGAAATCCAATTCATATATAAGTTTAGAAACTAAAAGCATATTTAACTCTTAATTTTATTGCTATTTAAGTATATGTTGTGCAGCTTGGAATTGTTGTGCTGACTGTTATCTGTTGTGTGGTTTAGATAATTTTCAGAGATTTCAAATCTTCAAATATTCTTTTGGACGAGCAGTGGAAGGCAAAGCTGTCAGACTTTGGGCTAGCAAGATTGGGACCATCTGATGGGTTAACTCATGTCTCAACAGCGGTATGTTCTTCACCCAATTCAAACCTGCATTTCTTATCTTTTCATTCAATACTTTGTTAAGTACTCAGAATCAATAAGATATTTATGATGTTCACTCAAACAATTACTCTATTTTATGTTGACTACTATCATACAACATGATCATATTTATGAATAAATTTACCCTTTTGTAGTTAAAAGCTAAATGATTAACAAACTCATTAACAAACTCATTAACAAACTAATTGATTCAACATATAATCTTGTGAATCAACATACAACTTATGTTGATATGGTGTGTTTATTGATCAGGTAGTTGGAACAATGGGTTATGCAGCTCCAGAGTATATTCAAACTGGACGTCTTACATCAAAGAGTGATGTATGGAGCTATGGTGTCTTCCTTTATGAGCTAATCACTGGCCGGCGGCCGATTGACCGGAACCGGCCGAAGGGTGAGCAGAAGATGTTGGAATGGATAAGGCCATACCTTTCAGATGGAAGGAAATTTCAATTAATATTGGATCCAAGACTTGAGAGGAAACACCTCTTCAAGTCAGCACAAAAACTTGCTGTAATAGCCAACAAATGCTTGGTCAGAAACCCAAAGAATCGCCCTAAGATGAGTGAAGTGTTACAAATGGTGACTCAGGTTGTGGAGTCTTCAGTGAGTACTAATCCACAGCCACCCTTGAAGAGTGTTGTAGCCTCAGAAGAAGCTTCTACTGAAACAGTGAACAACAAAATTACCATGGATCAACAACCAGATTGTAATTGGTTAAGGTTGTGGAGGCCAAAATTTTTGAGTACATGGTTGTAGCTTTATACTGACCAAGCCAAAATAATTGGAGCAAAGTTTCTTTATGACAAGAATGATTTATTGTTGCTATTCTTGGAAACCAGAAAGAGCAGATCATGTTACTGCTATTTTTGTCACACCACCAAACAAAGAAATGTGTATAAACTATTTGTGCCACTTAGGGGTGCTTCAAGCTTATCAAGCTATTTGATGAAGTTTTTAAGGATGCTATGTTGGAGTGGGTAAGAGGAAAAGAATTGTGAATTTCAAGGTGGAGGCTGGATTTCTGTGATGTGATGCTAGATATCTTGATGATCCTAATGTATGTAGATGCTCTTAGAGAAGTGAAAATTAATCACTTAATGGATGCAAAATACTTCCTTTGTAAATTCTATATCTTTTTATTTGCACATTTTTTTTTAATAAATATGCATATTGAAATTTTGTTCCTTACATCTATAGTTGCTGATAATTTTAATAGTTAAATGAACAGATTTATGTTTTGAAACCATATATTTAATTTTTTTTTTTTCTATACATAGAGAAGTGTGGGTATAGTATATCAGTTAGTTTTAACCTTTTTTATCAGTATAATATCAGTAGTATAACTTCAATACTATTTTAAAAGTACCTGGCAGTATATTAACATCTACCCTACGAATGTGTATAATAGTTGTTATGATAGGCTTTTATATACATACGTTATTTTATTTTTCGTTTTTTTCTCCATTTTTATAACTCATGGTTTTTATCTTTTTCTTCTCATATGTTTTACCCTTCTTCATCCCAACTTTCAATACCCCAAAGCAATGGAAACAAATCAGCATTATCCAAATAAGTCAGCTTCTTCCATCTCATAAACTTCATGCACTCCCATAAATTCTTGTATTTTAGATTATGTAATTCAGAATATAAATTTAATATTTTAAAATATATATAATACTTTTTATTTTGTATTTTAGAATACATAATCCAGAATATGAAAAATTGTATTACAAAAAACACAACCTATAATAAAAAGTTATATTTTAGATTGAACAATTTAAAAAATATATTTATTTCGAATTATATAATCATAAATGTATTTTTTATTTTATATTTCGAAATTTATAACCAGCCATAAAAAAATGTATTCTGAATTGTATATTCTGTATTATACAAATTTAGGGGGTGCAGGCACAAAATTATGGAAGTGCAGGAAAAAGATGGCCTCCAAATAATACTCTGCTTTCTTTTTACGTGAATAGTGAACACTTAAAAAAGATATATTTCACCATGTGGAATCATATAGAAACTATGCTTTTAAGATTACAAAAAAGATATATATATATATATATATATATATATATATATATCTTTAAATACTACATTTTTTATGTTAAGTAAATACTACATAAAAAATCAACTTGTAAAAGCGGTGCTTCTATCTAATCCCATGTTAGAATTAAATTTTAAGTCTAATTCAACCCCACAAAATTAACTTGTAAAGTGAGGTTTGCACCTCACTTATATGTTATGAAATAGTTTTATCTCTAATCGATGTGGGACTTCCAACACACCTCTAAGTAAAAGGTGTTCTTATTTGATCAGATCTTGCACCTCCGGTTAAGTCACTTTTACTCTATTTCTGCATTTTTCTTTCTCAGAAGCTCAATGGCGTTTATGTTTACTGTGTTTAGAATCGTTTTCACTTCGTTATTTCGGTTGAATCATTCCATTAAGGTTTATCGAATGTTTGTTCCGTTTTTCATTTTTTCACTTGCATCATTTCATTAAATTTTATCGGCAGACGATATGTAAGTTATTATTTCATGTTCATTGTACATTTTATACATGTTACTAATATATTAAGATTTGGATATCTATTTGATACTTGTTACAGATTTCAACATTCGTAATGATATAGGAAACTTTTTTTACCTTTTAAAGTTTAAGTTATTTATGTTTTTTTTTTATAATTCACTATATTTTTATTTAATTTATATAATTTTTTGTTTTAACTTTTTATAAATTTAATAATTTGTTATGTCTTTGATTCTTAATTTTGATTTTTTTTTAATTTGTTTCCAATAAATATGGAAACATAAAATAAAATTTTAAATTTTAAAAATAGGAAGTAAGAAGAAAACAAAAATAAATAAAAAAACTTAAATATAAATATTAAAAATTTAAAACAGGACGGCTCAACCTTTTGATAGGCCTGAAACAAACTTAACAAATGATATTTTTTATTTAAAATTTATTTTTCGAATTTTTTTTATGTGAAATTATTTATTAAATTGTCATAATTAATTTCATTTAACATTTCTTTCTTAGTACAATATATAAAAAGGACTAATCCGTTTTATCTTTCTTGAGACATTGTTGATCTTAAAAAAGTTTGGTTTAATTAATTGTAAGGTACCCAGTTTGGTACTAGTGTGTCAAATTGGTACCCGCTTTTAAAAAAGTGTCAATTGCATCTCAACTTTTGAAAATTGCTTCAATTAGGTCCCTTTCAGACAGAGTTGACTAACGCCATTAGTCAACGTGCCACGTGTCAATCTGTGATTTTTTTTATTTTTTTTTTAATTTTTAATTTTTTTTAATTTAATTATTTTTTAAAATTTTTTTAAAAATTTTTTTTAAAAAAATTAAAAATGCAACGTGTCAAGTCCCTGTGTGTGCCACATGGC
>Ga0214542_1006389_pt1 | contig 21559 bp, 8 predicted proteins | sample CNSS1metaG_FD_160096 | JGI IMG/M metagenome (GOLD analysis project Ga0214542, IMG submission 160096) | Root nodule microbial communities from cowpea collected in UCLA plant growth center, Los Angeles, California, USA - CNSS1 | ecosystem: Host-associated > Plants > Roots > Nodule | place: USA...
TTAAATTGAGAAATTTTTATTTATATATATATATATATATATATATATATATATATATATATATATATATAATGACATTTTTAACCAAATTTAAAACAAAATTTGAATAAAGTTCGATGTAAAGTACAAATTTAAATAAATTTAATCTTGTTTAAAATATCATTGCAACATTTATAAAATAGCTAAAATTTGACCTCAATTTGGATATAGATGAAATTGTTCTGGTTTAAACAAAAATTATGATTAAATTGAGAAAAAAAAAAAATAAATATAGAGTCTAAATTGAGAATTTTCATATTTAAAAATATCACGTGACACCAGTAATGTCACATCATGTTGTCATTGTCATGACAAATTGATATGTAGTCAAACTCCTAAAAAAAATAAAAAATTATAAAATAATTAAATAAAATAAAAAAAATCAAGAAAAAAAATCACGAGTGAACATGTGGCACATTTCACGTTGTTATTGCATTATTAACTGTTGTTACTGCATTATTGATAGAAAGATCCTAATTGTAACAATTTTTTTTCAAAATATGGACCATATTGAAACAAATAAAAAAAAGACTGATTTGAGATTTTTCTACAAGAATTAGATTTTTCTACAAGAATTAGGATCAAGGGAATGATTTAACCTATATCTAAAAGTGTAATATCTCTAAAAGTGTAATTTATTTCGACTACTGATTTTGTAAAATTAAATTTAAAAGTTAAATAAACAGCAAATTTAAAATTTTTAACCATTTTCACATATTAGTATTGGATAAAAGAGATTAAATAAAATTTTAATTTAAGAGACATGCTATTAAGGAATTCCTTTTAGAATAACATCTAATAAAAATTAAACATTACTTTAAGTTAACTTAATCAGACTACAAAATTTAAAATTCTTTATTTAGTTGCATATCAGTGTGTAATTTAAAAAGATAAAGGAAAGATTTATGCTATGTTTAATACTTATTTATTTGAAAACCGATTAAGTCTACTTTCTTTTATAAATACAATCAAGTTTATAGGGATGTCAACGAGACAAATAAGATACAAGTAGTAGCTCCCTTGTACCTTACCTGTTTGATAAATATCCTATCTATTGGATAAATATTCGTCTCATACCCATCTCCATATCTATGCGAATATCCGTTATGCGGGTTTTCACATTTTTTTTAATATTCACAAGTATCTACAGGTATCTGTGGATATTTATCAACAAATAAAATAAAATATTTAACAACATATTTTAACCAATAAATTCAAATAAAATCCAATACATAATATTCATAAATTTCAAATAAAGTCTAAATAATCCATTTACATAGTGTTGAATTACAATTTACAAAGAAATAGAAATGATTTTTAAACCAATTGATAAAAAATACTCATTCAATCAATGTGTTAATATTTTAATCATGTCTTTTAATTTAAATTATAGTATAGTGGGTATGGGTATCTGCGGGTACGGATACTATGATACATGTACCTATCTGGTTAACATGCGAGTATAAAAAACTTCCATACTCGTTACCCGAGGGTATCTAATTACAATATCCACTTCTTATCCATTTCTGGTTTTATCCGCGAATACTCGTGGATATGGATTTTTTTGGCATCTTTACAAATTCCACTAGTATATTAGAATTACAAAATATAAGAGGAATATTCATTCGATTTGAGTAATTTTTGGTTAAACATTTGGTATTAATTGGACAACGACCACTCTAGGAAAAAATTGAATTTTACATTAGTTTGGAAAATTTTATTCATGGATTACATGAATAAGATGTTTCACTTCTTAGATAAGTTTGTTATTGTTTTCATATATAATATTCTTATTTATTCCAAGAATCATGATGAACATGAGGAGTATCTGAGGTCAGGGTTAGGCATACTAAGAGAAAAGTAGTTTATAGTTAAGTTGTCAAAATGTGAGTTTTTGTTGAGGAAAGTGTAGTTTATGGGACATATAAGATCAGGTAAGGGATTTATGTGGACCATGCTAAAGTAGAGGTTGTGCTAAATTGGGAGCGTCCCAAGACTACCACAAATGTTTTTGGGTTTGGTTGGCTATTAAAGGAGGTTCATTGTGGGATTCTCTAGAATAGTTTCACCCTTAACCTAGTTGACTCATAACAACCAGCCATTTGCTTGTACCGATAGATATGAGCAAAACTTTCAAGAACTACAGATAAGGTTAACTACTACACTAGTGTTGGTGGTACTAGATATAAGAAAACCTTTTGAAATTTATTATGATACTTCTCACCAAGACTTGGGACTTGTGTTGATGAAAGAAAATAAAGTAGTAGCTTATGCTTCCAGACAATTGAAGAATCATGAGAGAAACTGCCCTTTTTATGATTTGGAGTTAGCATTTATGGTGTTTACCTTGAAGATCTAGAGGCATTATCGTTATGGTGAAAAGTTCATGGTGTGTAGTAATCACAAAAGCCTAAAGTGCATTTTTAAGAAGAAATTAAATATGAGATAGAGAAAGTGTGCAAAGTTTTTGAAGGATTATGAGTTTCAATTGATGTATCACCTAGGGAAAGCAAATGTGATGGTTAATGCTCTTAGTAGGAAAGTGGTGCAAGGGTTTGACCTTGATGTACCTCCATAGTTGGCAAACCTTCAATGTTTTTTGTGTATCTTAGTTGAGGAAATACACCCCTAATCCCAGTCATATCTTGGAAGTTGATGATGTGCAAGTCAAAGAGAACTTATTATTTGAGGCCAGACCAACCAGGTAGGATTGAGGATTACCAATCTAAACAACTCAAAGGTAAAGTTATTAGTTTGGTGAAAGTGTTATGGGATATTCAATTTGGTGACTCTACATGGGAATTGGATATGAAAAATCTATATCCTTGTCTATTTTCTAGTAAGTTGGATTTTTAGGAATGAAAAGTTTTGTTGTTGGGGGAAAGTGTAACCCTTGTGACCCATCCACATTCTATTGACTATCGACTATCGTTGTTTTCTTTGTTTGCCATCTTGCAAAAGGAAATAGTAAAATAATAATATATAATACTAAAGTATGAGAAGAATAGAAAGGTTGACTCCACACCTTTCTGGTTTCATTCTCTATGTCTACAGAGTATATTAATACAATAATATAATAATAAGATATTAATAGAAGAAGGAAGTAAGCTTACCTCTACAACTTTCTATTTCATTTTTGTGCCTTCACCCAAGCCAAATGTCCTCATTCTTTCTCTTTTAATTTCATCTATATTTCTTATCCTTTTCAAAATCAAATTGCACCACGTTGAAAATTAAGAGTTAAGGAAATTATGAACCGATCAAATTTCAAATTTCAGAAAAGTGTCTGTAGTTGGGAGTGGCTCAATATATTGAGCATTAGAGTTTTAGCTTGGACAAGCTATTTTGAGTTAAGGGAAGCTAGTCTATTTATAATAATTGTTTTGTTGTAAGTTGAGAAATTGATTCTGATTATGAAATTGGGAAGTATCAACATAATTGTCGATGGGTTTATCTGTTTGATTTTTGCTTTGATGGCTTTATCTGTTTGATTTTGGCTTGTGCTTGTGAAACTGGTTTGATTGTGTTAGAATCATCCAATCTACTATACCCAAGATCTATTTTGAACTAAACAATGGTTTTTTCACTTAAGATGATTTAAATTGACCTAGATTGGTAGATTGAGTGACCTAACTTAGTTGAATCGTGATTGTTCACTCATACGACACAAGCAATATTGCTAGATTGCTCGGTGCCATCTGCAGAACTCAATTCAGTGAGGTCAAGGTGGTGGGCGTCACTTTTAGACCCTCGGGGGAGCCACTAGCATAGCATCGAGTGTCACCTAAAATTAATTTCAAGGGTTCCTTATACTCCGAGCGCCAATGACTTTTGTTGACACCCTTCTGTGCTAAATTCATGTTTTTCCTATTTCGTTTAAGCATGTATGTTTCTATATTGTGAATGATGAATGAGCTTGATGTGAAATGTAATATGTTGATGACATGGATAAGGATACTGTACAAATTTCCAAGGAGGAAATACTAAATTGATCCGGAGTTATCTTCTTGATTATGGATAAGGAAATACTAAATTATGATGATATGGATAAGGATAGTGAATGTTGATATGTAAAGGGATTATCTTGATTCTGCTAAAATCCTACTCGTGTAGAGGAAGATATCTAGTTATGAGAATCGTAGGAAGTTCATATTTGAAGTTTGGTGAAAGACCGAGGCTTGCAAATATCGAACTCACCCTATCATGCTTTATGGAAGGGTGTAGTTGCCCCGTATATATATTATAAGAATGCATTCAGTACAGTAACATATATTACGAAATAAAAAACAAATTTGAGTAACAAAATGAAAAATATTTAGGAATAGTAGATTCAAATAGATAATAATAGAAGAATAAAAAATGCAACCTTCAGTTGATTGTGCTTGACCTTCGGCACGAACCGACATGGCTCAATTTTCAACCCAAGTTACTTGGGTTGACTTTTGGCTTGGGTCGATTTTCTGCTCACATTGACTTTCAACTCGGGTCCACTCAACTCGACCATAGGCCTAGACAACTCGACTTTGTTTGGCTCGAGGCTCGACCTTTAACTCAAGCCTACTTGACTTGACCTTTAGTTCGTGGTGACTCTTTTTGATCTTTGTCCCAATCTGACTCATCTTAATGGTCGACTGATCTTGACCTTCGACCAAGGTCAACTTGTCTTCACCTTCGGTTAGGGCCGAATCTTATCGATCTTCGACCAAGACATACTAGTCTCAACCTTTGGTTAGGACCGATTAGTCTCGACCTTTGACCAGAACTGACTAGTCTTGACCTTTAGCTAGGGTCAACTTGACTATACCTCCCGCCCTTGTCAACTTGGCTTGGCCCTTTGACAAGAATCTGCTTAGCTAAACCTTCGACGTTGAAAGTCGAGCTGATTAAGCCTGAGACGAAGGATGAGTAAAGTCGACCATAGCCGAGGGTCTAAATGAGTTGGCTTAAACCGAAAGTCGAGACAAGCTGACCCAAGTCAAAGGTCGAGACAAGTTGGCCCAAGCTAAGGATCGAGTCAAATCAGTCCAATCTAAAGGTTGAGCCATATATTTTTAAAATATGATTTTGTCTTAAAAGAGAAATTAATTTACTTTATTAAAAAAAATTGAAATTCAAGATATTTCAATTACTCTATCCAAACAAATTATTTAAAAAATAAACAAATTATTTAAAAAATAAAGATAATTAAATCGTAAGTAATTATATACCATGTATTTCAATTTCTTACAAATGTTAAAATTCTTTATAAAACGCAAGGTAAAAGAATCGGGATAATTATTTATTTATTTCAATTTTATCAAAATTTGATAATTAAATTTACAGGTATAAAATAATCGATAATGTAAAAGTTATATATATATATATATATATATATATATATATATATATATATATATTTAAATTGTATATTTATATAATTTTAACAAGTATTTCATTAATAAAAATATATTTTGAAATTTTAAATTTTGAGGGATAAAATATAACCTCATGAATTGATATGTCATATATCACTATAAAAAACTATTAAATAACAAACACCAAAAGTAATTAACCATTATATTATGTTAAAGTAGTCTTTATTAGTAATAAAAAATTATAATTAATTTATAAATTAATATCTAAATTGTTATATTAGCTAGTTACCATAATTATTGCTGATTTTAAATTAGTATAATTTTCTTTAAGTTCTTTAATTATCTCATTGTTTAACAATAGTTTCTCATATGCAAACAATTTAGGGATATGGTTTAACCGAATCATGTGCCGGGGTTGTCCGAACCTTTCCGGAAGATGCTAAGCAAGTGGAAACAACAGGTAAACTGCTACCGGGGGTGGAAGCCAAAATTGTGAACCCAGACACAGGAGAAGCCATGCTTCCAGGTGAACAAGGAGAACTCTGGCTCAAATCACCTACTATTATGAAAGGTAATGTCTGGCTTGGAAATTGTGTGGTTAATGGATTCCTCATGTAATGACTTAAATTTCTACATACAAAAGGATCCTAAATAAGGTCATCATCTTTAAAACTAAGCTTTAAATTGAAATCCATAGGTAGTGTAAATGATTTGCTACCTAAGAAACCAGTATCATCAATCAAAGATAGAATATATTGTCTCTAACTCAAGGAAATACACTTGTTAGATCTAACAATTTTTAAGTTTAAGAAATATTTGAGAGAACTAAGGATCTTTAGTTTGAACAAAACACTCAATGTCAATTGTACTTTGTTGGCAGAAGAAGAATCAAGGCCTCCTAAGATGATGTTGTCCACATAAGGAACAAAATTACCATAGAAAAACTGAAATCATAAGTGAACATTTATTCAACTTGCAGAACCATTGCCTAGAGGCTTATCTTAGTTCATATATAGATTTATCCAACTTGCAGAACCATTGCACTCCTCTTCAACTAATATTTGATCCTTATCAATGCATGGACCATGTTGGAGCAGGTTATGTTGATGATCAAGAAGCAACTTCAGCAACTTTGGTGAATGGGTGGTTAAGGACCGGAGACCTTTGTTATTTCGATAATGATGGTTTTTTGTATGTTGTCGATAGGTTAAAAGAGTTGATCAAATACAAGGGTTACCAGGTAACAAACCTGTCGTTAAAAACATCTGTAACATGTTTTACAAATATTAAGTATAAATTATTTTCTGTTATATTATTTGTTCCAATGTTATTGTTGTTTGATGTGATATATAGCAAGGCATTGAAAACAATGTGCATTGCAGGTTGCTCCTGCGGAGTTAGAAAAATGGCTCTTGTCTCACCCAGAGATAAATGATGCTGCAGTTATTTCGTAAGATTTTGTCTGCTCTACTCATTTTTATTTGTAGTTTCTTTCAATGATAAAAATATTACTTTAACACAGATTCTAGAAATGAACTTTAATAAAAAAGAAAAACAGATCTTAGAATCGACTCTTATTAAAAATGTTCTAACAAAGCAATTTTTTTTTTTTTTCAGAATTTAATGCTTTTATATAGTGAAAACTTGTTTTTCCAACTAAACATTTCTTACCATCACTTATTCTAGGTAGAAAATGGACACTCAATTTACCCTCGTGCACACAAACACGAGAATATGAAGTTAGAGGATAAAATTATAATCTTTACATGTGAAGGATCCATATTCAACTGAAAAATAACAGTACACATGCTTTGATTTTTCCTCTCTCCCAACATACCAATTCCTATTTGCATTGTTTGTGTTTAGATATACTATACAGAGCGAGCGAAACTGAATTAAATTTAAAGTCTATTTCTTATCAAATTTAAAAAATGTCTAGATACATGTATAAAAAATTTTAATGTGTCAAGTACATAAAATAAATTAAAATTAAAAAGAAATTTCATTTATATATATAAATATAAGAGTTAATAAACTTCACATATATCATTAACAGATACCCCGATGAAGAAGCTGGGCAGGTTCCCATGGCGATTGTAGTAAGACAATCCCAAAGTTCCATCACTGAAGCAGAAATAATTGATTTTGTCGCCAAACAGGTACATTCCCTTATGCCTTCAATGATATATTTGCAGGATATATTTATTGATATATCTAAAGTTATGTGCAGGATATATTTATTGATATTTTCTGAAGAAAGTTGACAAAGTATTTTGTGAATTCTAAACACACTAGCATGGAAAATATCACATAAATTTACAAACTAAATAGCTGTAAAATACAACCATTTTTTTTAATTATCCGGACAATTTTTCAAAAAAGAAAGTAGTTTAAAGAAGTACATATTTGGTTTTCTTTTCTATTAATTTTAAATTTACAAGATTTCTCATATTTATGAAAGACAAAATCATTTCAATTCTTTTAAGAAAATCATTTATCTTAAAATATAACTGAAAAGATAAATTCACTATAAACATGATATATTAATAGAAAAGACATATAAGTAAATTCATATTGTTATGGATAGTGGGTAAGGTAACATGATAATAGTGAATATTATTATTATTTGAGTGCCGAGAGATGTATATCACTAAAATTTCATATACTATCTTGATATATAATTTATTTAGATTTTAAATCACAATTTTATTAATTTAACTAAAATATTGTACTAGTTTAATTAAAGTGTTGTGTTCTTAAAAAGATTTAAGATATCTTGTTTTTCTCTATTATAACTAAGTGATAATTAATCTTTCATGTTATCACAAAGTTAAAAATGATTATGAAAATTTCAAAATGTATTTTAATGATTATGAAATGTTTGAATTATATAATCGATATATTGTTTCATATCAACAAGTATACTAATTTAATCAAAACGTTGTACTACTTTAACTAACTTGTGGTATAGAATAGATATATCTCTCATAAAAGTCTAAGTTTTCATGTTCCTTTCTCGGTTGCAGGTTGCACCATACAAGAAAATAAGGCGCGTGGCATTTGTGGACGCAATACCAAAGAATGCCTTAGGAAAGATACTAAGGAGGGACTTGAAAAAACTTGTTACCTCTAGATTATAATGCCTCAATAACATAACAAAAATGTTCGTAGAGAACCGAAATTACACTTTAAGATTCCACATCTCTGCACTCTTAAGTCTTCAATTCGAGATGTTTCCAGGTTGAACGAGAAATCTAGGCACTGAAGTTAAAGTTGTCTATCATGTGATAATAAATGTTGCAATAATGAATGTCACCCAATTATCTCTAATGGACATTGCTATTTATATTAGATTTATGAATTTTTACCTAGTTGAACTTGTACCACATACATAACAAATAATTACCTTAGTTAATTTTATTTAATGTTATACTAATCCATTTTATACCTTAATCTCTACTAATTATAGTTGATTCTTGTTGATCCTTGTTGATCCTGACCAAAATATTGTTGTTGCCAATATGATATGGTGTTGCTCGAGATGAACATACATGACACAATTTGAGATGATATTAAGAGGACATACATAAGAGTAAGGGAGAAAGAACATAGTCTGAAATGATTTCGGGTATACAACATGAGATGATATTGGATGTATCTAATCTAATATACAATTGAGAATCTAACAAACTGTAACATTTTAATATAATAATATATCTACACTACTATCATTCAAAAAAAAAAATCACAAAGAGAAAAAACACTAACGTGTCATCACGTGCTCTTTCCAGTCAATAAAAAACAAAATAAAAAACACACATATGTTCGCATCATATATATCTGTAACCTAAACGTATCTCATAACACAACTCTCATCTTTCTCTCTCGACTTTCTATTTTCTTTGCTTCTTGTTTCTCTTTCTCTCTCATCTTTCTCCTCTCTCTTTTACTTGCTTCTTCCTCTTTTCTATTTTATCAATCCTTAGAACTCAGATTAAAACCTCTCAACACACATGCATGCGAAATGATAAGATTTTATCCGAATTAGTTTACCTCATTTTCTCTTCATATTTTCATTATGGTACCTCTGATGATAGGTTATTGTTTTGTGATGATGCAAACTACCTTTGATTTTAAAAAGGTTTGGTTTCTCTTTTGTGTTCATGATTCTATCTTTTAACTTTGCTTTTGTTTTAAAGATGCAGAGATGCAGGTATGCCTCGAGATGAAAATGTTTGATTTTTATCGGTAGAAGGACGAAGATCATTCCTCAGTTTTCTTCAAAGGTTTGATTTTTATCATTTTCGTGTCGTTTTATATGTCGGTTATTCTTTTCTCTACTTATATGGTTTGCAATGATTCATATTTTTATCTCAAAACTATTTTTATTTTATTTTCAAGATGAATGAAATCTTTAAGAAATAGAGAAAGAGAAGATCAAAGAGCTCTTGGAGCAAAATGACAAATATCATGTTTAAAAGGTTTTATTTTTAAAAGGTGTGATTTTTCTTTTGTGTTTTTCGTTTGTGTTTATGATTCTATGTTTTAATTTTGGTTTTTGTTTTAAAAACGCAAAAAATAATGGAGATGCATGTTTACCTTGAATGAAAAAGGGTTGATTTTTATTGGTAGAAGGACGAAGATCATTCCTTAGTTCTTTCAAAGGTTTGATTTTTGTCATCTTTGTGTTGTTTTTTATGTGGGTTATTCTTTTCTCTACTTATATGGTTCATAATGGTTGATATTTTTATCTCAAAGCTATTTTTATTTTATTTTCAAGATGAATGAAATCTTTAAGAAGGAGAGAAGGAGAAGATCAAAGAGCTCTTGAGCAAAAGGACGAATATCATCTTTAAAAGGATTTATTTTTAAAAGGTATGATTTTTCTTTCATGTTTATGATTCTATGTTTAATTTTTTGTTTGTTTTAAAGATGTAAAAAATATTGGAGATGCAGACGTGCCTTGAGATGAAAATATTTGATTTTTACTATTATTCTTTTCTCTTCTTATATGGTTTGCAATGGATAATATTTTTATCTCAGAGCATATCTCCTTTTGTTTTAAGGTAGCAGACTGAGATAAGATGAAGAACATTTGTAAAAGGTTTGATTTTTACTGAACTAAAATCCTCCTCTTTTTCTAAAAGTTTTGATTTTTATCATTTATGTGTTGTTTTTTTTTATTATGTGGGATTTCTTCTCTCACATCTTAACTTTGTTTTTGTTTTTGAGATGAATGAAATCTTCAAGAAGGAGAAGATTGAAGATCTCTCCAAAGTCAAAGGCAAGGCTATCAAGTACGAATAACCTTCTTAAAAGGTTTGTTCCTCTTCATTTTTATTTTTTAGATCTTAGTTTCAAAACTTAATGTTTCTTCTACCATATATATTTTTTCAATGGTGAGATTTTATCAGGACGTGTCTTCAGTTTACCTCTTCTTCTTTTCACATCCATGTCTTCTATTCTTTCTAGTTTGATTTTCGATTTTCGATTTGTTTTTTTTATTCATTTTTGTTTAATCCATTTAAGTTTCGTCTTGGATCTATTCAACTCACTATATTTTGTGTTCTTCTTCTTTGATTTGTCAAAGTTGAAATTTTTCATTATTAAGATTTTTCTTTGCATTAAAATCAACTTACTCTTTTTTAAGATTTTCTCCAATCTTTTTATTTTTTTTCAACTACGATTTGTTTAACCCATTAAAGTTTTGTTTTTTACTATTAGGGGTTTTCTTTGCTTCAATGTTTTTTCATGTTTTTTTGCTTTTTCTTATCCATTTCTTTTTCTTTTTGTTTTGGGTTATGCTTTACGTGTACATCTTCTATGATTTCTATTTTTTTGTCTTTTGTTCTTCCAAATTTTCTTCTTCACAGGACACACTTGCAATATTTATTTTTTGGATGGAGGAATATGGTGGGTGTTTGTGAAGAATGAGGGAGCCCAAAGGTGTTTGTTGAATATGCAAATGTGTGTCCAAACATTTATACAATTGCTAAGAACATAAGAGCACATATGCCTATGTAGGAAAATTTAATCTTGGTGGAACACTTATGTTTGACAGAGGTCATAAAAGCACAAAAATCAATGTGGGAAATTTAATCTTTGAGCAGACATGTATTGAAAGATATAACATTCATTTATTGTAGTAAGAAAGTAAAAAAAAATAAAAACATAATTGGTGGTCTTCATAATTAATATTCTGGAGCAGTAAGTATCATAAGATGACATTTTAGGAACCTTTACAAAGTTTCTTGAAGAAAGTAACTATTATTTTTAAAATAAATTAAACTAAAAATGGTAATACAATAAATTAATTAGGATTTGGTGTGGAATTTACAAATATTACACGATATTTATTGAAATGTTTCGCAGTCTTAAGAGTGAATACTTTCAAATATAATTTTCATGTTATTTGATATGATAATATTTACTTTTTAAGAATTATAATAGTGAAGTAAATGGAAATCATAAACTACAATTTATTTTTAAAATAAATGCAAATCATAGAGGTAAAATCTAAATTTTCTAAATTTTTCAACAAACAAAATTGAAATGAAGCTCATGCTTCAATAAATATGTATTAAAGTTTAATAAGTTAAATCTATGAATGAAATATATTCATTTGCTTCCTCACTCCATGACTTTATCTCATTAATGACAAGACGCGTTTTAAAAATTTTAGAGTAGAAAAAAGATTTATAATTTAAAATTAAAAGAAATACACAATGATGCAGATTGTAACTAACAAATATTTTTATATAAATATTAATAATTTCTTCTTTTCTATAGACAAAATTAGTTATTTTTTAATCTTTTTTAAAAATAATATTACATATTGCACATTTTTTTTGAATATGATCAATTAATAATTTTTTATTAATAATAATAAATGCAAATAAAATTATTTACTTTAAATACATTTATTTACCAAATTAAAAAGAATTTTGTTTTTTTACCTAGTTTACTGAAGATGCTTTTTATACTTTTCAAAAAATACTTTTCACCTTCTAGAAATTAAAAGATGTTGAGGAGAATAAAAACAACTTTTCAGTTTCTTCTAACACTACTTTCAAGATAAACTTTTATCTCTTCCAACACATCTTTATAATTAATTAGCATTAATTATGAAGAAACCAATAACTTTTTGAGTGTCTCAATTCAATGTTATATTTGAATTTATTGTATTATAATTTTAAATGAAAAATGTTTTAAAAAATCTACATACCTTATTGAAAAAGTTTTATTCTAGTTTCAAAAAATCTTCTCACCTTCCCATAGAGTAAAAGTCACTTTGAAATACCAAAATCTCTAATAGTATCTAATCTAATATCTAATATATAATTATATACAATTGCAAAGCTAATAATACTGTCATATAATAAATACATATACTTTAGACTTTATGAATTTGTCAATAAACAGAAAATAAAAGTAAAGAACCTGATTGCACACCTTTATCAATATATTTATTCTGCATTAAATGAGTGCAATCTTTTCATGTATTCATTCTAACACAAACATTTAGTGAATGTTGTATTTTAACACGCATTTTTCAACACACATTCTCCAACCTCTCCCAACCATACATGTTTTGTATGAACATTAAAATTTATCAAAAAAATATATCTGCACTTTTCATTTCCTTTTTCATTTTTTCAAATGTGTGATATAATGAACTTTTATGCATAAATGTCCAATGTTTTTCAGATTCCGTGATTTGATTGACAATGTCAAATTTCTTCTTTTGTTCTTCTTTCTTTTATTTCTTTGATATGTGCAGAAAATACGGATAAAAGCCAAAAACAATGCATAATATTTGTATTTTTAAAGAGATTAATAATATTAATATTAAACTTGAATGTTGATTAACCCCAAATTTTAATAGTAATATTAATATTAAAATTTTACTGTTATAAATTAATTTTTAAAATACAATTGAATTAATATTAAAATTTTCAAAATAATAATAATATGGTGTTCAATATTCACACTTGAAACAAGCTTATTTAAATATCACGTAAAAGATATAAATATTAATAATAATTTTTAAAATATTATTTATACTTATTTATATTAATATTAATATTCAAATTGGATTAGACGGAAAACTTTATTTCAAATTTGAAAAACTTCTCTCACACTTAAACTCAAATCACATGCATTCCAATATATTTTCCCTTTTCTTATGTATTAATTGGACAAACAAGTGTTCTTTTGTTTTTCTTTCTCATTTATAATGTTATATTCTTCATTTTCTGGTTTCTATGTTTATTGTAGACCATCCTTTTAAGTAAGTTCATTTTTACTACTCTCTTCCTAAGTATTTGGAAGTTTCAACAAAGGATGTGATATGGTCAATTATTCTATTACATTTCCAGAGGTGTTACCTGACTTTTGAAACTTTAACTCATAAAAAATTAAAGGATTTTTAATGTTTTTGAACAACCGTCACATATTTTTAATCTTTTAGGAAAGCTTAAACATTAATTTAGAATATAATTTTGATAATATAGACATAAGTGTATTATTACAAGGTGAAAGTTATAAATTCTTAAAACTTTTAAATATATAAATATCACCAAAAATTCTAATTTAATTTTTTTTTTCAAAAATTCAGATACATATTGTCAAATTAAATTAAAAATATATGATAATGAAATTTTAATTTGAAATTTAAAATCGCAAAAAACTATAAAAATATGGTAACAAAGTTTTAATTTAAAATTCAAATTCAAAACAAAATAAAATCCAAACTCTCCCAAATACATGAAAATGTATCTAATTTAATATATAAATATGGTACTTATATTTACCAAAATTTCTTATCCTATTAAAATTATTTATTTTATATAAATTATATACAATATAAAACATGACAATAAATAAATAAATTATATATATATATATATATATATATATATATATATATATAATTTTCTATTTAAATTATACATCTATTAACTGAATTTTGTCTATATTATTTATTTTTTTAAATTATTATAGAATCACTTTCTTATTACAAAAAAGTAAAAAAAAAATTAGATAAGTTACATTTTTATAACATTTTAAAAAATAAGTTACAATTTGAAATTTAAACTATAACAAAAAAGCAATTAATTTCTTTTAATTAACATTTATATTGTGAACAATACAAAAAATTTAAACTTCAAGTTTAAATAAAATAAATTTAAATTTAAAATTTAAAATAGCAAAAAATTTGTAAAAATATGATATTAAAGTTTAAATTTAAAATTCAGCATCCAAAAAATTAGGTATGTCAAAGCGGGCTAGATGTAATGTCTTAGCTAGAAATTACTTATATAAAAATTAAAATAAGAAATACAATAATAAATTGCATTTATTATTAAGTTCTTTCTAAAAACGCGAGAAATTTTAAATCTATTTCAATGCGCCAATTATAACAAAAAAATCCATGGCGTCCTATTATTACAATTATACGTTGTTTATAAAATTCATTACAAAATAGTCCATAAAAATCCATGAAGAAAACTAGTATAAACTCCCATAGCTGGTCCCCACTATGACTCTATGCATCCACAAGCTCACCTGCATCAACATCAGCTCCCATATAACAAGTTATACGATCATCGCCAAACACAATCAAATAGGGTAAGCTCAAATACCATAAAATAATTACAACATAGAATAATAAAGCATCTCAAAACCATGCCCTGTGTTAGCACCCTAATCCTCACTCCTCAACTTCCAAACCTTCTGTTGGACGCCTCTTGATTCTACACCCTTTGATGAGTACATTGATCAATCTTTGCTGCACCCCTATCTACTCCCCCTCCGACTACAGGCCACCACCTAATAGTCCACACACGGGAATAAAATTGCCACGACCACAATCTGCGACACCAAGTGGAGTTCCCCAATACAAACCGCAGTTCGTATTTGTCCCAAGACTACCAAACTCAATCAATTACACTAAAGAGCGCAATCTATCGAAACCCATCCGTACGAGCCACGATCTTGCATACTCCACTGGACTTCCAAAACCACCAGGCTACAACCTCGAGTGGCCAAGTGTTACCCCAATACAAGTTACACTCGTAACTAGGCCCTCAACAAAACATCGCATCATGACCTCCATCCAAAGTTATGTAAAAATCCTCCTCGCGATCCAACTCTGCACACAAAATCGCCTGGCGCACCTTTTGCTTTGCTAGGTGGAACTTGGTTCCAGACCACCTGGCAGTCTACGCCTTTCCAATACGTCTGTCAGCGAACTTCGACTAGTGGAGCCTTCCCTACCGTTAGGCGCCACGTGAATCCAGTGGCCCATGCCACTGTTCTAGGTCACTATCGCCTGGCAACTCGTCCCACGTTGTAAGATCCGCTAAATTTAATTAAATAAATAATTAATTAATTAATAAATACGGGTAGTGGAAGCCTTTATGACATTAATTATTGATTGATATGATGTGGAAACGTATTAGCTTAAATGGTTAAGAGTATTTAATTGTGTGAGAGCACCTGGGTTCAAGTCCTATGTATGCCATTTATGTGTTATTTAAATTATTATTATTTTACTAATATGCTAGATCATGGCAAGTGATAATGTAATCCTATAATTATAGGAATTATCACAAAACAAGAATTGGTTGAGTGGTTTTGAATTGACTTAGTAGTAGCACGGTTATGGGTTCAAACCTTGGTAGAACCAAATTAGACTTTATTTTTTTGCTAAACATAGTTTTGGCATGAATGTGAAAGGGTAGAGAAACCCTAACTGGCCAAGAGGGGCTGAAAAACAACTCATAATGGTCCTTGAATGACAATTACCACCACAATTAATCTTTTTTTTCGTTTTGGCCATTAATCACCCTTAATACCCAATTAAAAAGCCAATTAGGGGAGAGAAAAAGGGTTTTTGAGTCTGCCATTATAAAGCTTTATGAGGAGAGAAAATTTTAGTGTGTGAACTATGCTAACAGAGTGATAAGGAGCTGAAAGGAGGGGAAACAAGAGGAGCCATTGGTGATCAAGAAGAAACTCATAAAAAAGTCCAATTTTAAGCAAAGGAAACCAAGTTAGGGGTTAGTTGGTGGGAAGGAAAACTGAACTAGTGGAGTGGTAAGGTTTTGTGGAATTGCTCTAGATGGAATTGTAGAGTACACATTGATAAGATATGATGGTTATGCTATATGGAGGTGGGTAGAGTCTTAGGTAAATTTAACAGTGGTATATCGTGACTGGTAATGTTGAACTTGAGTTAGTTCCATTATTGGAAATCTTGGGTCAAATCTAAATGATAGAAAAAAGATTGGTAGTAAGATTAAATCACCTGGAAGTTGATTTAGTTAATTTGGTAAAGTTCACAGTGGTGGTTGGTGTGTATTGAGAGTGTACCATCAGATTTGGAGTGCCTAAACCAGTACCTATCGTTGTACTGATGCAGCGCCTGGCAGCAGAACAGGATCCGCTAGGTGATAGCTGCCAAAACAGTGGGCTCCTGAAACGCGTGAGCCTGGAGGTGAGGATAGTTCCACCAGGTGGTGTCTGCAGTGTTGGTGTTTTAAAGGCGCTATGCGCCTGGCTGTACATGTCCCCTGCCAGGCGATTTGAAAGCGGAAAGAGCCTGGTGCCTCGTGAGCAGCATCAGGCGATGTGGCTGCAACATAATTATGTTTGCTTGTGTTGATGTGTGTGGTCTACAAGGCTTCTATGATATCTCGAAGGTCGACTTGTTGGTGTTCTTTGAGTTGTGGCTCAGAACGTATCCCTTCAGTTGTGGCTCGGGATAGGGGTTAAGCACGTGGCATTCCTTGAGTTATGGCTTGGAATGACATCTCTTGAGTTGTGGCTTGGGATGGCGGATGAACACGAGGAACTCTTAAGTTGTGGCTCGGGTTGGCGAGTGTTGCAGGTTTGAGGGTGCACGTTGTGGTGTGTGCAGATGGGTCCAGTTAGATTGCCCTCTTCAGTATTAAGCTGACAAGTTTGGTAGTCTTGGGACGTTATCAATGTTATTCGTATTGGGAACTCCACCTAACATTAAAGTGTGTGATCCGTGGCAAGGTTTCCTGCACGTGCTCTATCAGTTGTGGCTGGTAGGTGTGGCAACAAGACACCTTGAGATACTCATTAGAAGACATAAAACTTGGTTAACATGGTGGTGGCCATGTGATATGGAATCAAAGGAGGGAATTCCTTTGGTGTTATTGTAATATAAATATATATGTTGTATGTATGCTTGTTTTGATTATTAGCTCACCCTATCTGCTTATGTTTGACGATTATTGTGTACATGGTACATGTGAGCAAATGATGTTGCAGGTGGTTCTGGTGAGGCATAGAGTTGGAACGGGGCTAGACTGGGATAAAGAGTTTTCTCAGAGTTTTAATGTTTTCTGCTTTGGTATAATTTGTAAACTCTTATTAGACTTTGACTTTTGTAATAGAGTTATAATTATGATTTTAAAGTTTATTATATAATGGATTAAAGTTTTAAATTTCCCGTGCTTTGGGAAATGACATTTTAATAAATGAGGTTTATTTATTAATTCTTTATTTTATTTTATTTAAACCCGTAATATTTGGTCGAGATGTTAGATGTGTCGCCAGGCACCATACCAGTAGCGCAATGCTACTTGTTTTTGGCATTTTGAAGCAGATTCTAATGAACCTCAAACATGCATCACATAATTTCTATTATCAACAAATCATCCAGTCATAATCATATGGTTGAATCACAATTCATACATCAACATTCTCAAGGATTGCACAATGGAGATTATCTCATTACTCTATTATTATTGTAATTTTCGATACCCTTACTCTTTTACCAATCAAACAGATCACCCTGCATCCCAATCAACATCGTGTTTTTGCACATAACAACAGTAACCAAAATAGGCACATTAACCTCACCTTTATATTCACTTGGTTCCAACTATCACATAATTATACCTATTAGTAATTACATTACACCCACATGTTTCGTTCCCATCCCCTCAACCAAGTTTTATTTACTATTATACATATACAAATATTCCAAATAACTCATCCACGAACTCCCAATGAGACAAGTGATCACCAGCCTCTCTGCACTAATAAGCCGCCTGGTGGCAGTTCATGAATCGTCATGAAGTGCATATAAATTCTGGGAAATTCCCAGGTTTCCCAACACCTGCACGAACCCTCAATCCCCCAATCACCCCTTTTAACACAAATTTTCACACATTTATATCCTTTCATATAATGGGCAGAGTTCATGTTTATCCCATTAAAATCAATATCATACAACAGCGCATCGATTATAATCGCAGATCATGTTTATTCTTCCCCCAACCCCAATATGAACCCTACTTTCCCAATCAAACAAGATTCATAGAATCATCAGGAATTCATACAATATCAGTCATATAACCACATAAAAGATTTTATAGTTTGATGCAAGGGCCCCAATCAAGCATTACCAACATCACAGAACGCACGCAAACGAAACAACTGATCAAACCAGTTCACGTCGTCTGGTGGGATACACGCAGCCGCCAGGCGGTTCATAGAGAAAACCTAGAAATTGTGTTCTGCAACATGTGTCACCTGGCAGGACTTCAATACCGCCAAGCGGTTTTTGGAAAATTCTAGAAACACGAACAAGTTATTATAGTTTTGGTAGAACTCAAGGTTCACATGCATTCCATTTAGTCTAGAAACAATACAATTAAAATAAACACGTAGTACAACTCCCCTAACTTGGATTTTTCCCGCACCAATGCCCTTCTAGAGTCCCTTTTTTATTCCAATTTGGTTCCAAGCCTTGTCTCCACCCAAGCACGCTCACTCACTCTCTTTAGGTGCAAGTTTATGCTTAGAAACTCTCCCTTAGACAGCCCACACGAAATGCACAATCTAAAACACCCCTTTTTCAGCTAGGGTTGCTGGCCTTTCACATCAATGCCAAAAATAATTTTAGCAAAAAGAAAGTTATTAAGCTTAAGCCAAGGTTCAAACCTATAACTCTCCAATATCAATGCAAATGCACAACCAATTCAACCAATTCACGTTTGTGATGATTTTTATAATTCTAAAAATATATACTCTCTTATCACGCTCAAACATATCGTAAAAATAATACAATTAAATAACATACAATTTGGCATACATAGGACTTGAACCTATAAGTCCCCTCAACATAACCAAGTACTCTGAACCATTTGAGCTAGTACTTTTCCACGTCATGAAAGTTAGCATTTAATACCATAAGGCTCTCACTACCTGCATTTATTAAATAATTATTTATTTAATTATTTAAATTCCTCGGATCTTACACTAGACCGCCAAGAAAAAGGCAGGCCGGGTTGGAGTTTCCAACCCGCTAACCCGTTGTGGCCCAGTCCACCTAACCCGTTACATTGGCAGCCCAAAGGCGGGCCGACCAATCATGACCTGCTAACCTGTTTTTTTTAGTGTTTAAAAATTAAAAACAATAAAAAAATACTATATTATATAAACAATATATATATATATATATATATATATATATATATATATATATATATAACATATATAAAAAAAATTCTTAAAAAAGTTTAAAGAAATTAAAAAATAATAAAATGTAAAGTGAAAAGATAAGGCAGGGTAAAACGGGCTGGGCTGGCCCGTTTTGATACCCCTACAAAAGAATGTAAAACATTAAAGCCTTTTTAATGAATTTTTAAATGTTTTTGAAAAACTTTCACAAATTTTTTACATTTCACAAAAGCTTAAAAAATAATTAAAAAATATTTTTTATAACATAGACATCCGTGTATTATTGCAAAGTGAAAATTATAAATTCTTGAAACTTTTAAAGATATAAAATTCACTAATGATTTCAATTTCAATATTTTTTTTTAAATTAAGATACATATTGACAAATTTGAAACTCAAAATCCAAAAAAATAGAAAAACGACTCCAAAAGAAGAGTCTATTCTTTATATCTTTCTACACGGGGTCTACATTTGTAGTTTTCGATCTTTATATTTTTATATTTTGTTTGCATCGTTTGTCTAACATTTGTATTCTTAAAGAATCTATTATTTACATTTATATGCACAATCTATCATTTATAGTTTTGCATCGTCTACTCTTCACATTTTTTGTATTATCTAACTTTTGTATTTTTATAGAGTCTACTCAACAATTTATATATCGTTCATCATTTTTACCATTGAAAAAATCAACTATTACATTTTTCTACATTGTCTACTAAATATTTTATTTAAAATTGAATAATTTCTTTATTTTAATTAACTTGATCTTAATATATTATTTAAAATAATTATATACGATATATTTTGTTAAAAATATATAAATAACTTAAATATATTGTTATCATAGAATTAATTAAAAAATTGTTATTTAATTTTATAAAATAAAAAATTTATATTAAATTTAATTATAGTTTTATAGTTTTAAATTTTTAAAATATCTTGTGTAAGGCCCCCTTTTTATTTCTGCCCTAAAGTTAGTGGGCTGCCCTACAGTATTGGGCCTAAAGGCCGGCCCATAGGATAAAAGTCTTCCAGGTTGCCCTAATTCCACACTCACTCTCACTCTTGCAGAAACTCAACAGCCGTCACCTTCCCCTTCCGCGCTAGAGCTCTGCTAGGGTTCCTCCCCAAGTCTCTCGAGCTAGCTCCGAATCAGTTTCTACTCCACGTAAGTACCCCCTCTAGATCATCGGAGTTCCCTTTTTGCTTTCCCTTGTATTTTCGCAGTTATGGTTTAGTACTAATCTGCCCTTGTTCCGTGTACCTTCTGTTTTCAGCTCCTTAGCGCGTTCTAGAGCTGCTGTGCTCCTTGGTTACGCGTCGAACGTTCTGCACGAACCCATTTCCAGGTACGGGAAGTTAGGGTTTCGGGTTTGAGTCGTCTTTGTTCTGTTTTGTGCTTGTTGAATATTTGTATGGATAAAACTATTGTCTATGGCGTGTGGAATGCCTTGTATGCTTGGTTGGTTCGAAATACATGGCTGTTGCAGGTGAAACAGTGGCGAGACTTGTTAATCTCGCCCAAGCGGGCCAATCTCGCCTAGGCGAGACAAACAGGGATTCGCCCAAACCAGTTTGTGCGAAGGGTCGCCCAGGCGACCCGCTCAAATTTTTGAGCGAGCAAACATCTCGCCCAGGCGAGAGGGGTCTCGCCTAAGCGA
>Ga0214542_1006392_pt1 | contig 21550 bp, 9 predicted proteins | sample CNSS1metaG_FD_160096 | JGI IMG/M metagenome (GOLD analysis project Ga0214542, IMG submission 160096) | Root nodule microbial communities from cowpea collected in UCLA plant growth center, Los Angeles, California, USA - CNSS1 | ecosystem: Host-associated > Plants > Roots > Nodule | place: USA...
CTGCTGCCTTTGACCAAAGCTCCCACTACTTCTCTAAACTGAGATCCCCAAGAAGAAAAAAATAGAAACCAAATCTTTTCTGATGTGGAAGATCAGACAATGCTGCAACCACAGAGCATACTAAGAAAAATGGCTCTTGATACCAATTGTCAGGTTTTATAGAGGGGGTTTCACTAGGGAGAACAACACCAATGAGATCTGAGCCTAACCACATAAGACACTGACACCACTCTCAACCCAAAGCCTTTGGGTTGAGAGTGGTGTCAGTGTCTTATGTGGTTAGGCTCAGATCTCATTGGTGTTGTTCTCCCTAGTGAAACCCCCTCTGTAAAACCTGACAAGTGGTATCAGAGCCGATGGTTAATGCCGGCTCAGACGAGTGCAGTACCAGTATGGTCCTAGTATCGAAAGTCTTCCTGGCAAGAGTCCCAGATAAGGGTTCCAGGTAAAGCGTGTCCCGTTAAGAATAACGGCGGTACAGAAAAAGGGCAGAAAAGGAGTACTCGTGGTTGGGCAGCTTCCGCTGGAGGGGGGTGTACCAATGTGGTTGAAGGGACTCACCCTTGAGAGGGAGATTGTTAGGAATACAAGTGTGAGTCTAAGTCCCACATTGACCAAAAATGAGAAAGTAGAGCACTATATAAGAATAAAGACCCATAAACCCATTGCCTTAAGGTTTTGGGTTGAGAGTGGTGTCAATGTCTTATGTGGTTGGGCTCAGATCTCATTGGTGTTGTTCTCCCCAGTGAAACCCCCTCTGTAAAACCTAACACTCTTTTGAGGTAACCATTTACTTAAATTATCCTTTTTTTTCGGTCATTAACTGTTTTTATTCTATTTTCCCATGGCGTAGAAGCTTCTCTTTCTTACTCACCAATAAACATTTAAACTTTTTCAATGTTTCATTTATTTACAGTCTTAATTTTATTAATGTGTTTGGAAATGAAAGTTTAATCTAAACTTCTTTCCCTAATATTTGTAGCTATTTGTTTGTTAAATTTTAAACTAGTTACACTCATCTGTGAGAATATATATATATATATATATATATATATATATATATATATATATATATATATATATGTGTGTTTTCACCGACTATATATAATATTCTATACTCTATACTTTCATTCGATTATATTTTTTATTATTTTCTCCATCAACTACCTCCAGAGTTATATTTGTCATGGTACCTGATTCGTTGCCCCTGATTTTTTTACAATAACAATATATAAACTTAAATTCATGTTTGATTGTGTATCATTCAACGAAATTTGAGATTGCGAATAGCCTACCTTACTTTAGGGGTTTGTCAAATTTTAAAAGACAAGTCATTTAATGTAAAAAATAATTTTAAATTCATTAGAGTTCTATATTTTCTGTTATTAAACTTAATCCAATCCAACTCACACGTATTCAGGCAGAATTTGTGTAAGAGGTTTTATTTATTCATTTATTTTGTTAAAATTGTAATTTCAAAACATTTTGTTCAGATTTTTTCGGATATTTTTAAAAAAGAATTGAGTATTTTACATAATATTTTGAGTAGTTTAATATTTCAAAAATAAAAATAGAATAAGAAAATACATTAAAGGATGATTATGTTATTATTATTATTATTATTTAATAATTTTAAAATGATTTAGTGGGTGTCGAATTTAACAATTAATATGAGTGGGATAAAGAAAAATTGAGCTAGGCTTTTCGTGGGCCATTTAGTGGATCAAATAGCGGAGGGGGCTTCTCCCTACACCTCCAACACTTCTTCTGTACCCCCAAAAAAGATCCTTATACCCTTATTTATCATAGTGGTGAAAGTCGTTAGGACGCAGTAAATGAAATTTACTGCGTCACCAACCTCCTACACTCCCAAGCGTTTCGTTTCTTCTCCAGTGCTTTCTTTTAAAATTTTGCCCTCATTCTCTTCTGTTCCGTGGTCCCTGAAATTTTCCGTTTCATAAACTATATAATAACGGGTTTCAAACTTTTACTAGAAAAGTCGTTTGACTGGGAAAATCAAAATTTATGGGAAACGGATTACAAAATCTGTTTCATACACTGTGAAACGGATTGTGTAATCTGTTTCATAAAAAAATTTTTTATGAAACAGATTACACAATCCGTTTCACAGTGTATGAAACGGATTCTGTAATCCGTTTCATAAAAAAATTTGCAAATTTTTTTGAAATCCGTTTCATACTATTCCTTGCACTAAAGTTAACTCTGATTAGGTGGGATCCTTTACGTTGAAATACTCATATTCACATAACAGTTGAAACATTATTTAAGAATTATGCCTTGTAAATTCTTTTGATATCTTTCTTCCTTGGGTTGGCTTTCATCCTTACATGAAGGGGCAATACTGTAATGATTAAACTTAACTCTTAAATAACAACATTGGGAGTTTACTCTTATCATCAATCTCTTTGCTTCAATGTACTCTTAATTGTCTTTCTTTTCATATATATTCAGGTGTTTTTCAGTAAGACTTACTGTTGTGAATGTTACACCAAATATATGGATTTAGGCATTGTTATATTATATTCAGACAATGTAGCATAAGTTTGGCTAATGGAGTTGTGTTGGAAGATATCTTCATATTAAATATTGTTAAACACTATTTTTGTGCTCATGTCCCCAGTACTAGCTTGTCCAGCACCAGCATTTCTCTTCTCTTTCCTTCTATAGGTTCATCATCATTGTTCAAAGTTATTTGATAAAGAATACCTGTAAAACACATTATACTGTCTCAGGTGCCAAATAGCCCTTAAGAAAATATAGATTTGGCATCTAAAGTGAGAAGGTTTGTGCGGGATAAGCTGCTGTTAAAACCATATATTAGAAAATCAACTATTGATCAAAATCCATGCCCCTTGAATTCTGGTATCTGAGCCTAGTGAAAGGTGATAGTCCGGGTATTTGTACTTGGAAATTTTACTTTGATGTGCCTATAAAGCTGCTTGCTCCAGTTGTGTCCTGTAACAGATTGGCAGTATCAAGAGGAGGGTGTCTGCCTTTGTATTGATGATATTAGGGGCAGTGTGCGTGCGTGCTCGCTTGTTTAATGTGTTTTTCATGTGCGTTTGCTGTGTAGTACTCAATTTGATTATATGCTCTGTTATTTGTCTAATGGAGGTTGATTGGGTTGTTGCAGGGTCCAAGGAAAAAAATTCTTCTCGCTCTCTTGCCCCGTACCAAGCGTCAACAATGATTGACTCATCCTGCTTGACTCTGAAACTGATACATTGTTGGATCACCACTTTTTACTTTTAATTTTAAACTTTATAGTTTGGGTGATGGTAATGCACAGATATGAGAATTTTTACGAATATAACATCCCTTGTCCCTTGTAGGGTTCGAGTATCCTTTGTAACCATCGTCGCATTTTATTATAATTCGCACAAGTCCCGGTTTAAATTCTCGTTTTTTTGAAATATTGATCTGTAATATATGCATATGCCTACTTTCTATTGATTATATGCTCTGTGAAACGGATTGTGTAATCCGTTTCCCATAAATTTTGATTTTCCCAGTCAAATGACTTTTTTAGTAAAAGTTTGAAACGCGTTATTATATAATTTATGAAACGGAAAATTTCAGGGACCACGGAACAGAAGAGAATGAGGGCAAAATTTTAAAAGAAAGCACTGGAGAAGAAACGAAACGCTTGGGGTGCGTCCTAACGACTTTCACCACTCTGATAAATAAGGGTATAAGGATCTTTTTTAGGGATACAGAAGAAATGTTGGAGGTGCATGTAGAAGCCCCCAATAGCGGAAGGATTTAGGCCCACTAAAGCCGTCTTCATAACTAAACAGAGGGTATTTCTTCATACACCCTCATCGTTTCTTCCTACACTTCAATGGAAGTGTGTAAAAGACCAAAAGGTCCTTATTCTCTTTCATCTCCTATGTTACTGTCGCTGGCGCTTCCTCATCTCTCACGTTGGTTGTTTCCTCGCGTTTTCCTATAGTTTATATTTTCTACCTTCACACTTTATTTAGAAGAGAGAAACATATCACATTATATTTTTTATGCAAGTTATTTTGGTACTTAAAAATAACTTCCGATTACATAATTTAAAAGTTTTTTATAAATAAATCTTTTAAATTAATTTATATTTTTTTTATTAAAAATAACTTTTAGATATCTAAAAATTAGAAAAAGTTAGGTTATGCAATTTTTTGAAAATAAAAAAGTTAAATATGTTTTTGGTACCTTAACTCTCGATGAATATTGGAATTAGTTCATTTCAAAACTTTAGATCAATTTAGTCATTCATCTTTCGAAATATGTGAATTTAGTCCTTTTAATTAAATTTTGTTAAGTTCATTTGACATTTCAATCGCGTAATATTTGACAGCATGAAAGCAAAGATGTGTCAAACAGTATAAACAACTCAAATACAATTCTGAAATTAGTACGAACCATCAAATAAAAATAACAAAATTTGATTAAAAGAATTAAATCTACGTATTTCGAAAGATAAATGACTAAATTAGTTCAAAATTTCGAAATAAACTAATTTCAAAATTAACTGAAAGTTAAGGGACAAAAACATATTTAGCCTAAAATAAAAATAGATTGTGTACCGAAAAATCTAAAAATTAAAAAAGAACTTTTAAATCACTCCTTAATCTCAATTCATCAAAGTACAATTACTCCACAGAAACACTTTCACAAAGTCAATCGCCTACAGAGCAGAAACTAAAAAGAGGTTTTCACTTTTTCAAACTATTCATTTTCTGCTTCAGTTGGAATTGCATGAATGAATATATTACCCTTCTTTTTCTGTTCAAACCCAGGGAATCTAATAACTGTTATGTTGGGAACTTAACACTCTAACAACTAAACAATTAATTTTATCAATTCATACGGAATAAAGCTAAAAAATTATATCTCTAACATATACCTTGCAAATCCTAAAAATACTGAACAAAATAAAAACAATAACAAGACGAAAAGAAGAAACTGAAAAGTTGATAAACTCTACTCCCATCACAAAAAGTTTCTAACCCCTGCAAAGCCACACCAGTAGTTCCCACAAAAAACAAAAAGCTGCTAACTTTGTTTCCATCTCACAGCAGGGTGCAAAAGCTGAAGAGTGAGTTAGGAAGTTCTAATTCAAGCAACAGAAACAGAAGAAAAACGAGGAAGCATTAATTCCTGGGTAGAAAATCATTGTCAAACTTGCCAGAAAAGTTTAAAGGACGACACTTTTCTCCCATCAAGATGTTCTTCCTCCAAAGGGCTTCTTCATCATGGTCACTGCTGCAATCTCCTTGGGCTTCTCCCTCTGCCTGCACCTTCCTCCACGACAGCATCTTCACCATGGAGAGTGCCCTGTTGCCGAGGTTGGTGTTGAGCTTGGAATTGGACCTTTTTTTCTGAGCTTCTATGCGGAGGTTCTTGAGCTTGTGAGAACCGCAGAGAAAAGTGATGACAGAGAAGAGAGACATGAGTGAAAGAAGAAGAAAGAAAAGGGTGAAGGGGAGGGAGGAGAAGAGAGGAATGTGCAAGGAAGAGGTTAGAACAATCCTTGCCATGTGTAAGAAATTAAGTTACTTAGAAGAGAAGGGTTGGATGCTGCTGCAATAAAAAGAGACAGCGCAAAACGTTGGTGCTTGTTTGGTTTAAGAGTATCTTACACGTTCTAACCTTAATCCGTGTTGTAGATTTTTTTGACATCTTAACGTGTCCTGTCAACTCTTCCACTTTCTCCCATTACATGTTTCTCCTATCATATGCAAAAGAAATAGGATTAATTGTAAAAAGAAAGTAAAACCAAAACAAATGAAATGTCAAAATATGAAGAACAAACTGTCAAAAAATTGATACATTATCATATATCTCTAAATTATTATAATAAATATTTCTACAATACCTTATTTTTTTCATTACTATCTTATATTTCTTTTCACCGAATCATATTGTATCAGTTTTATGTATTTCTCAATTTTTGTTTTTTTTTTATCATTGCTTACTCAAAATTTTTACTTATATATATACTCTAAAAGATATGTACAACTCACGGTTCAGAGACAAGATCCTTTGGTATTTTAGAAATATTTGGTGTGTAAGTAAACATTAAATAACAATGGAGACAATTGATCTGAATCAGAATATCTCACAATAAACACATCTAGTTCATTAGAAAAGTTCTGGTTTAGCTTTATGTATGAGGAAAATAGTTTATTCCAAGAAAAATATCTCGTAATAGTTAACAATAAACATATCTAGTTCATTGAAAAAGTTTTGTTTTAGCTTATGCACGAGGGAAATACTTTATTCCAAGAAAAATATTGTTAAGACGGATCATTAACATCCAACAATCTCTTCTCAAAGCTTTGATAATGAAAGTGAGAAAGACAAAGATGAAGATAATAACATTGAAAACGATGATGATGTATAAGCACAAATTCTTAAACCACTTGTTACTAACATGTCCCAAAAAATACAACTTATAATACTAATTTTCACAAATAACTTTTCTTTTTAATCTTTTTTTAACATTGCTATTATTAAAATTAATTTTTTATTTGGATTTTTCACTATGCTTTTTTTATAATTTTCTCAAGTTACATTCAATTAAAATGATTGGTTTAATTTATTAATAAAATTATTAAAAAAATATCATCTAAAAATGTAAAAATGTGTGAAATGAAAAGTACAAGTTTTCTTAAGAAAATTTATTAAAAGAGGGGACTACTTCATTTCATACTTATAAACACAAGTTTCCCATGTATATGAATCTTTAAAAAAAAAATACCTATTTTCATAAACTTGGTGCAAAATTGCATAATTTCAATTGTTGACAAATAGAAGTATATTTTCTCCTTAAACATTATCTAATTCCAAACGCCAATTTCCAATAAAATAATTACTACGTTAGTGTTATATACTCTTACCCAACTCATTTTTTAAAACAATAAAACTAGTGATTGAAATATACTTCTATTTCGTAATAAAGAAAAAAGGTAATAATATATCATTATTATTGTTAAAGAGAAAAATATAAAAGTTGCTTAATGAGCTAGGGCAAGTGCAAGTACAAGTGGATATGGGAAATGGACATTTCTTGTCCAAAGAGTTTACTTGACTTAGACTGCTACACTTTGGTCATCCCTTTTGTCAGTATTACCTTTCCATTTCTTAATTCACTCTGCATTATGAACTCCCATTTATATTATTTTCATTTTTTAATCTGCATTTAAAAATTATTTACTTTACTTCATATTTATACAAATCATTGAAGAAGTGAACCTTTAATCTGCATTTAATTTTTTTTTTACTTTAGTTCATATATATAAAATTCAAAGAAGTGAACTAATAATTTTTAGTCTATGTTCTAATTGCTTAATGTTAGTTTAATTTAATTGAGAAGGAAGATGAGTGCATGCAGAAAGTTTAACGTAAACAGTTTAAGATGAGTGAAAAGTTTCATATTAGATAAAAAAAAAAACTAATATTTAAGTAGAAAAACTCATAAATCTATTGTTTTAAAATATTTGGTTGAAATTGGTATTTTGATATTTTATATAAGTTTGGTCACAACTCATTGATATCGAATTTTTTGGTATCTCTCCTCATAAAAAAATATGACATTTTAAAATAGTGAAAGTAGATGGTAGAAGGTAGGGATAGCAATATGGGTCTGGCCCGTTGAGCTAGCTCGCAAGTCTGTGAAAAAAATACGGGACGGCCAGGGTAGTGAACCTACAAGCCTGCAGTAGTCTGGTCTGCATAAGCCCACAGGTCAAGTGATGTGCAGGGCAGGCCAGTGATTACAGCCTGCATAAATTGTATGGGACGAGACCAGCCAGCCTACGATGTGCGAATCTTATACAAGCCAGATTTAAACGGTCGGGACGGTCCGTATTGTCATGTTTTTGATCTATGGACAGTTAATTTTTTGTGATGATTGTTGATTACGATAATTTTTGCAGCAATATTGTGTTGGTATGTAACCACCATGGTCGATTAATTGCAAAGGTTGGTGTTGGTGAATTTAGGTACAGAGATGTTCATTTTCCCTTTATGGACTTCAAGAGAAGGAGATGGTGTTGGTGCCAACTAAATTTTCCTTGCCAGTGCTGCATTTATAATTGGACAATTTCTCATTACCAGGAATCTGAACTTCATTTATCTTATTCTTATTTTCAAATTAAAAATTTATCTGTATTCCTATTTTATATTTAATTGGTATTCTATTTTTTTCTCATTTTTAGGATACGTTTTTTCATTATTTTAAATATTAATCAAACAATAATTTTATAAAAAAGAAAAATCATATTAAAAAAAATGATATTATCATATATTCAATATTAATATATATTTTTTGGTGTCAAATATTTGTTTAACTATTTACATTAATTAAAGTAAAATACTATTATTTTTTTAAGCTATTTCATGCAAATAACAACCAAGATTTTTAACTAATGACTCCTATAATTATTTCAGATTGAAAGGATAAACATGAATAGTGGTTGTTCCGTTGAAGATGTCAATTTATGGTAATCAATTTCTCTAATAGCCACTTATTTGTCACAGAGTACTAGTGAAGGAGAACCAATGCTTTATCTGCTACATCCATGGCTTTAATTTAATAAAGCTAAGCAAAATAATAACATATATATTTTTATTTTGTTTGTGAAATAGGTTTTGGAGTTCATCCATATTTTGTTTAATTTTTGTCTGATCTCTCTCTATATCTTTAGACAATTTTGTTCTGGAAAGGCTGAAGTTTACTTACCTTTATATATATATATATATATATATATATATATATATATATATATATATATATATATAATATTTTTTTTTAAATATAATTAAATATATATATATATATATATATATATATATATATATATATATATATATATATATATATATATATATATATATATATATATATAATATTTTACTTTTACTAAATTTATGCTTATCACAAGTTTTATAGTCCTTTGATAAAAATAAATTTTTATACATACATAACTACTTTTCATCTAATCTAATTAATGAAATGTTCAAGGTTTTTAAATGGGATATTTACTTCAAAATGTTAGTTTTAAGCCATTAAGAAAAGTTATGGCCATCAATATTTGGTGGTCCATATAAGGAAGATAATACTTTTTTGAGTGAATAATGGATTGATTTATTTAAACCATCATTTTATTGAACAAAAATATCTTAATATTTTTCTTCTAATGTGTATAGTTTCATTAAGTAATTAAGAACCATTGAGCAGGTGATATTATATTGATTTTCTAATAAATTATTTTATTATCTTAAAACATTCTGAATTTGAAAAAATAATGAGTTGGAACTCTTGAAAATGACATTATTGGTGAAACTTTTAATATATTTTGAAAAACATTTTTAAAAAATTGTAAGAGTTTTAAAAGGTTATGTTTAAGTCCTTCAACCTAGTTGGTGTGTGGCTTTTATTCTTGGGTCTACCAAAGCCCAATGCATCCTTCTCTCTATCAATACAGTGGGCCATGCGATCCACTAAGACTTATTAAATCAATTTTTTCTGTAAGGTTTTCCAAACATTGCTTATATCAAATAGTATTTTTTATAAAATTTTCAATTAACTACTTATTTGTAACCATTTTGTTTAATACGCATAAGAAAATTGGATTTACTTCTCATGAAGTGTACAAGTATTCAAGATAATAACTGAAAATAAATTCAGAACAAGAAAAGATAATTACAAAAGAGGATGATTTTTATTATCTTATTTCATTTTTAAAGTAAAAATTTCATCCTCTTCTCTATATCCAATATTTTTGTTTTATCCTTATTCCCGTTAATAATTCAATATGCAATTACATAAAAATAAAATTTCGTAATAATCAAAATATTCATTAATTTTGAAAATGTTAATAAAATAATATGGATCAAATTAAGATATTTTTTTAAATTATAAAAATAAAATAAATTTTAAATTTTAAATATATTTCAAAGGCCTCTTAACTTTTTTTCTCTATAAATTATAATAAAATATATTTTTTTATACATCAATAAAGATTATAATACATTACTTAAATGAAATCACAATAAAAAAAATTACACTAATAATAATTTGAATTTACACATAAATATTTCATCTTTTGAACTTTATGATAATGACAGTAATTATTATATTATAGTAAATGATTTTTTTTTTATATAATTGTAGTAACAAAATTAAATTTGTAAGAATGAGTTAAAAAATAAAAAACAATTATATAAAAATTAAAATAACATTTTACATGATAAAAGAATAAAAAATATAAATATTTAAAAAAATATAAATGATCAAATGTGTCTTCTAGAAATAATTTGATAAATAATCAAATAAAATTACACAAAGGAAAAAATATAAATAATTAAGTACAATAAGATAGAAAGTATTTTTAAAATTTGTGAAAACTTTCAAAATATTAAATTAGCTAAACGGTTAAAAAATAAGAAAAATTATTTGAACAAAATAAAAAAATTTCAAATAAAAGAAAAATAAGGATCAAAGAGAATAGAAATAAGTTTTTTAAATTATCTAATAAAGCGTTTATTTGTTAGTTAAAAAATTAAGTAAAATATATCATTTTTTAATTTATATTAAATAAGAAACCTATTTCCCAAAAAAAGTAATCGAACAAAACAATTTTACTTAATTAAACTATGTATTTTAAGAAAACAACTCTCTTAATTTGAAATATTATATTACCTTAATGATATTAATTAGAAATTTTTACTTTTAGTATTAAACAAATAATATTTAAAAATAAAAACTAGAAAATGCTATGGATTTAAAATTAAGAAGATTTTTTTTTTTCAAAAATTAAAAGGAGAGGGTTATATTGGTGAAAGTTAAAATTATATTTAAATCTTTAATATTTCTATGCAAATTAATTGTTAATATATTTGTTAATATATCTGTTAATTTACGTTTACTTTTCGATAATATAAGAAAATTTAACTGATTTAAGAATTCACAATTTACGTAGTTCCAAAAGAGACACATAATATTTTGGCATATAGTTTTCTATATTCACACCCTCCTTGTTCATTTAGTTTTATTGCAATTTCTTAAGTTATCGTAATTCAAAAATGAATATATTGATAAAATAAATAAATAAAAATACCTTAATAATAAAATTGAAAAGTTTACCGATCAAACGTAAATAGAGTAGTATTTCTTAAAAGTGTATAATATTGTTATATTAGTACCTAATATTAAGAAATCTAAAAAAAAAATTGAAAGTGTAATTGGTTAATTAAAAAAGAGTAAAAAATTTAAGTAATTATGATTAATATATAAATATTGTAAGGTTCACATTCATTTTTAAAAATTTTGGCCCAATTTTATTAAGAAGGTCCAAGGCCAATCACTAGTTTTCTTTCAGAAAACCTTCCGATTTTTCATTCTGTCTCCTCATTTGGAACGAGCTCACTTCTTTCTTCCCTTTTATGAAATAGAAGTTGAGCCAGGGCTTTTGTGAACCTCTCCTCCGTCGAGCTATCTAAAGGTTCCTTTCTCCACGTAAGTTGAATGTTAAACTTTTCTTTTTCTTTCTTTTCCAAGCTCGAATGTGTTGGTTCTGTCATGGGTTATTCCTTAGAACCTCATTTTTGTTCCTAAGTTCATATTTTTTAGCCTTTTAGTTTGCTTTTGGAGCTGTGGTGCTCCTTCCGTTAGAGCTCTTTTCTCCGCAGTTTGCTTTAAATTTCGAGGTAAGGGAAGCTAGAATTTTTAAGTTTTTGAAATATCTTGCATGTTTTGGTTATGTTTCTTGTTTAAAATGTTTGGAAGATGCTTGTATTTGTATGAGAATGAACTATTTGTGGTTTGATTTGGGATTTTGGCTGTGCATGCGTGAGTAGTGAGAAATCTGTTGTTATCACCCAAGCGAGCAGCTCTCGCTTAAGCGAGAGTAGCAAAAACTCACATAGCTCGAGTTGTCGCTCGGGCAAGGAGCTTCAGTTTTTAGCGAAGAACAATCTCGCTCAAGCGAAAAGATCTTGCTTAAGCAAGAACTTTAGAAAACTCACAGTGTCACTGTTCGAGCTCTCGCTAGCTTAAACAAGAGAACCTTTGTCGCTTAAGTGAAGACTTCTAGCTTGAGCGAGATTAGTGCAATGACGTGTATTATTACTTGTTCTCTTTTATGATTGGTTGTTTTACTCCTTAAAGGTACGATAAATGATGTTGTGCATGTATGGTGTTGTATTTGGAACTATATTTCATATGTTGGCCATGAAATAATAATGTTTTTGAGGTAATATGTGAATTATGTGTGAGAATTTCATGGAGAAACCCCTTTTGATGATAGAGTAGTGTGTGTGGTGACTTAAGAATTCAATTAAGGTTACATCCTGACACTCTAATGAATCAGTAAACTCACATAGAGTAGACGGGTTCATGTGGTGAGAGTAGCAAGAGGTCTTAGTCTTTGGCAGGATAATGACCCAGATGATCATGGACTAACCTTGTGTGTGGTGGGGTGAAACTCATTGACAATGACTCTATAGAATAGTAGAAACCACCACAAGTGCAAGTAACCAGTGAATCCGATCTCATTACATGTATCCAGATAATTGACTTAAAGTGTCTTTTACTGTTTGTGATCACAAGTTGCTTGTGTTTAAATAATTTTCTTGCTCATTTATATGTTAAAAATAATTTTTCATTAGCTTACCCTCTTTCTTTGTGTTTGCTTTTTGTTTGACTTTCTTTTTTGCAATGATCACTAATTTTGGTGTGAACTGATGCGAAAAATCCTGGTACAGATGGCGAAGATGCGACTGTTTAGTTAAGGCAGATTTGTTATTGATCTTTTGATGAACGGTTTATCTTGTAATTTTCTTTCTCATTTGAGCATTCATTTATCTAAACGGTTTTACATTATGAATCACGTTTATGATATTGTTCTGTGCTATGTATTATTATAATTTTGTGATACTTTATTTATTAGAATTATCTATTTAAATAGGATGCCACAAATATGAATTAAGATTATGAGAAATTTATATATATAATAAAAAGTCTTGTACCAAATGACGATGAATAATACCAAGAATATATGTAACAAGGAAGATCTATAAATTAACATGAGAGTTTTTAGTTAAAAACGATACTAGGTTTCTCATTGTTAGTTATTTTATATATAAATGACTCATGATTTGAAACTTATCACGATTCTAATTTGCATATTTTATATAAACTTTCTAATAAAAATAATAGATTTTAAAATAATATTAATGATCGTAATTACCTTGTTTTTTTGGAGTCATTTTGAGTTGGTTAAAAGGCTATTGTTAGTTGTGACAATTGCTTAGAATGAAAAGAATTAAAATAATTTGTGATCATCCATAAGATAAAACAAATAAATTGCTATTAATAAACAATTCTTATGCTAAAACTCTTGAAATAGTTAACAATGTGTAAATAAATTTGAACATCGTTCCATTCCATGTAATTAGAATAAGAAATTTATGTTTTTAATAAGTGAAATACTGACCCCGGATCTAACATGTGTGATAATGATAGACTTATTGGTTGTTTTAAATAAATACCCAGATAGCAATAAGTATACAAAGTAAATATACAATAGTAAGAATTCAAATTTTAAGATAAGTTGAAATTGATTTTGGTACTAGGTTGAAAAGTAAATTCTTTAAATGCTTTTTCAGAAAAAAAAAATTATATAAAAGAATCATTTTTAAAAAAACTTCTTTCATGTCCATACCTTGAACAGTTCACCAATAACTGGGATGGCCAACAATTTTCATATAGAAAAGGCAATGGGTTCTTGCCTCCTTCCCGAACATCTGATTCCTTTCTTAATTTCTCATCCCAACACTATCTTTTCCTACCATGCCTTTGTCTTATAATTATAATTAAAGAAGGTAAAACTTAGATCTTACACAATTAAATACAAAACTCATTTACAAGTAAACACGTACCTTAAAAAAAACTTTTGATTATGAGTTCAGTTGTGAATGAAATCAATCTTTTAAATACCACTCTTCAGTTCTGATCTTTTGATGAAGATACATTAATCCAAGTTCATAACAAAAATAAAATGAAACTCATAATAAATACGAGAAAAGTAAAACTAGAATAATGAGATACTAATGTGTTAACTGCAAGCTACAAAAAATGAATGAAGATGCCAATAATTAGTGACGTATGGGAACGAATAATGCCAGCTTTACACTTTATGCAAAGTGAAGAAGCCATTCTGGTATTGTTTACTGATGCAATAAACAAACCCATCTAAAATCTATCTTTGAAACAATTAAGCATTTTAACCCAAGTGAAATTCATGTCTCATCATCACCATATACTTCATGCAAAAGGTAAGAATATACTTACATCAACAATTTCTTTCACTTTCTTTTTTTAGGATCATCCATCATCACACAATCATACCCAACCAACCCCATAAAGTTAATAAACTCATGCAACATTTTCATTCTAATTCCTCACACAGTTTCCATGTACTTTCCTTAAAAAAAACAAAAAAACATGTTCGCCTAAGAGGTTTTACCTATGCTTTGGCATATTATACGTGCAATAAACGTAAACTAGTGAAGAGCATCTTCATCACACCCTACTTAACATACAAGCTCTTATTTATATACCTTGCCTCAGAAGGAATCAAATTTCATGTACTACTCACAAAATGGTGTTCACTCCTCAAAAACTTCCACCACTGCTTCTTCTTTTCTGTCTCACACTTTCATCTTCAGTTCATGCAATCACGTATTCTACCAAGTTAGAGCAACCACAAGTTTCTCACCAACCATACACTGAAGTTAAGTGTGGATCATGCCCTTGCGGAAGTCCCTGCGATGACCAACTTCTGTCACCTCCTCCTCCACCTCCTTCGCCGCCGCCACCGCTACCACTACCAGAGATTTCCTCCCCCGAAATTTGTGATGAATCACCGCCGCCGCCGCCACCTCCACGGCTGAGACCACCACCCTCACGACCTCCACCAACCCCGCCGCCGCCGCCAAGGTTCATATATGTAATCGCTCCTCCGGGTGATGCATATGCATACTATTACTCTGCTGCTCAAAACAGAGTTCTGGGGTTGCTGGTTTTGGCTGCTCTGGGAGCACTATCAGTCACTATTTTGTTTGGATAAAATTTGTCTTTTTACTCTATTTTATGTTATTTTTAGGTACACTATATTTTAATTTCCATTGTTTATTTACTCTATTGGTGGGTTGATTCTAATATTTGATGTAAAAAACTTAGTTCTTGTGTGTTGGTAATTGATTTTCAGTATGTGCATCCATCACATTTCAATTTTTATAAATAAATAAATTATGAGGTTTAAACCATACATAAACTCGTACTAATTCAAAGTCATAAATAAGAAATAAATTCAAAAGTTCTAATGAGAACAAAATTTCCATGGTATCCCATGAACCTGTTCAACCTGAAGAAGGCCCTGAGGTTTGTTCTGAAGGTGAGTTGTGTGTGGATCTGAGAAAGTTATAGGCAAGTGCTCCAGCTATGGCTCCAACAATTGGACCAACTATATATATCCACAACCCTTTGTAAAGATGTATCATAACCGCAGGACCAATACTTCTTGCAGGGTTCATGGAAGCTCCTGATACAGGCCTGCATCAAATTGCAAAACCATTTTCAATTTATATAAGTTTGTGTTCTAAGAGAACATAAAGCACTTTCATATTCATAGTATCGTTCAATCGCAAATCCTCCTCAGTTTTTAAAATAACTACCTTAACAAGTTATACAAAACAATGATGCCTAAAACCAATATTTAAAACCTTAAACCAATAATTAGTTACCCGGCAATGAAGACATTCAACATTATAGTCATCCCAACTACAACTCCTGCAAAATCACCCACCTGCGAATTATCAAACTTATTAGAATCTTTAGACCAAAAAAAAAAATCAGTACAAAAGTGAAAAACATTTGTTAAATCCACAAGTGTTGTGTTGTAGAGTATGGAGTAGAATACAAACCGCTCTGTCGTCTGTAGTAACAGCAGATATAACAAACATCAAGAGAAAGGTGATGATGATTTCAGCAGCTAAAGATTGGACATTGGATCCAACTGGTATCGTTCCGAAGAAAGATTTAGGTGTCACATCCAACATTAGGGCTAGTGTGCCACTTGCAAGTATCGACCCCAGTAACTGAGCAAAGATGTACAGTGGCATCTACATGCATGACCAAAACTCATCAAAGCTATAAAAGTGGTGCAGAAACTAGTTAATGTGAATCATAACTAGACTGAAACGCAAATTTTAACTAAAACAGCATAACTAGAAAGAACTGTGTGTAATTATTGTGTTTCCAAAAATTGGAAATGATGTTAAGAAAAGAAAGTTACATGTTTATATGAGAAGCGGCGAAAAATGGCCAAAGTGACGGTGACTGCAGGATTGAAGTGTGCTCCAGAGATATGAGCAAGAGTGTAAATCATGACCATTACGATGAGTCCCCATGTCACACAAATACCTGGAAATGTGACTGAGCCATAGATCTTATTCACTGCCACAGATCCACAACCAGCAAATACCACAAAATATGTGCCAATCACTTCTGCTATCACCTACTCACAATCCAGAAGAAGAAAAAAAAAATCAACATACTCTCACTTTAGTCCACTCCTATAAATTAATATCAGTCTAATGATTGACTCTAATGTGAGACAACAGAAAACATCATGTGACGGACCTTCTGTGCCAAGGTTGCAACATGGTTTGAGCAACAGTGGTGCAATCCAAAGGTTGTGGAAGGGCTAGGGGAAAAACCCTCTTCCATACTTGACAACATATTTTCTTCACTGCCTTCAGCTTTGGTGGTCATTGCTGTTAATGTCTCCGACAGAGATCAGAGTGGTGTGCAGTTTAGGAAAAAAAAAACACCATGTCACCTGCAGAATGTTTGTTACCAAGATATATACAAGGTCATTCCGTGATTTCTTGACAAACTATCAATTTTGTTAACTCTTCAACAACCATTTAAATTCGTGCAAATTTGTGATGTTTGATAGCATAATTAAACATTAATTCTAGATAGGTTCTGTTGCAAAGATAATAACCACTACATAGTTTGTTTCTGATACACAATTGCACGATGAAAATGATATCGGCATACATCTTAGCTTAAATTTAATAGAGCCAACATTTTAGTACAGTTTAGTGCTTGTTTGATTTAGGATTACAAGATCAATATTCAAAAGTTTTAACATAAGTGCAGCCTTCAATAAAATTATGTTTTTTAGATATTTACTCTACTTTTTAGGTCCTACTTGAGATAAAATAGGATAAAATATCTTACTGCTAACACTGGAAATTTATTCCTTGAGCTGAAAAAAAAAAAAAAACCGATAAGGTTTGAGATTTTTACTTTCTAGTTCATAAACATTGCATCAATTTTTTTTAAAATCGCCCATGTTTTCAAGCTAGGAAGTAGGTATTGGAATTTTATTTTAATTAAGGTAAATCAATTTAGTTAATTAAAGAGAGCAGAATTATGAATAGAGTTTTATTTTATCGGTGATTAATCTCGATTTAATTTCTGTACAGATTTAAGATTAGGTAAGCTTTTGGTAGAATCATTACACATCCATTCTGATCTGCACAACCAGCTGACAATAACTATTTCTGCTAACATACCTTATAGTCAGTGATAAGAATTGGATTTCATTTCTAAAACATTTCCTACTGGTTCTAATAGAATTCAGGATATTATTATGCCAGTTAAACCTACTCATGATAAACAATGTCCGACACGGTTGGCTTATGAAATCCAGACACGTCTCATCAATGACGTGTCTTGTGTCCGATACGAATCGGAAACTGACACTTGTATGACAAGTATTAATAAAGTGTCTAATTTGAAAGACATTTTTTTATTTTTAACATGATTTTGACATGACTCCAATATTTTGTTAATAAAGATAAATTCAATAATATTTTTTCTGTTATCTCCACCTTGTTTAAGTATGAAGTGTACATTGATATAAAACTGTTTATAGTGCTCTAGTGTTACTAATTATGGAAGCTTATTTCAGGATAATAAATTTTCCTTTATTATTGGTTTTTCAATCACTATCTTGGTGTACAAAAAGCTATCTGCATATCTTTTGGAGCAATTCGAGTTTTTGAAATTGCGTGTGAGAAAGGATGTTATAGTCTATGGATTGAAAGTGACTTCATATTCATATTGGTGGTTCAAGTTATCTCCTTTCATTACATTGTATTTGGCATATTCGGTGGTATAATAAGATTAGGAATACGAGATTCCATATATATTTACATACTAAGATTTGTCAATTTGACGCATGACCAAGATCAAACCTAGATCATTTTGGGTCTAAGCTAAGAAAGGTTCAATTAAGTGGAGGCAAGGACTTCGATTTTCGATTTTCGATTGAATAGTCAAACACCCAAACCTCACTCCATCACCATCAATATTATATTTGCCACAAAAAAGGAATCGCATTAAGATTATAAAGAGTACCTTCTCTGATGTCCAAAATACTAAACTCTAAAGAAAAGGTCCCATTAAAATGCACTACGCAATATAGAAACAAGTACTTGCTAGCTACGCAACTCTACAGAGAAGAAGAAGAAGAATTGACAAGACCCTTAACGACTTCTGTATACTATTTTTATACAACGTTTCCTTTACAAATCAACTACAAAATCAAGTTCTTTTAATCATACAACAACAACATTTTATTGACAATTACCATTACCAGTCACTCGATACCTCCACCATGGCCTGGACTGGCATTTATCTCACAACTTCCAAGTGAAAAGAGAAAGAAAAAAAGATACAAAGTAGAAGAGCCCCAAGTGAAGCACTATTTTGAAGAAACTTCAGAAGCACAAGTTGTGATAGGCATATCAGAAGGGGTACACACAAGAGCCCTTTGCTGCAAATGTCTCAAACTCTGCTCCATGCTGACTTGGACCATCTCAGCCAGCATCTTCTTCGCTTTACCAGATTGATCATCCCCATCAATCTGTGATATGATGTCACAGACTATGTTCTGAAGAGTGTCTGGTTCAGCTTCAGCTCTTGAATATGGAGACTCTCTCAGTAGCTGCAAAAGGGTACGTGCTTTTGGCTGTGATTTAGAGGTTCCTTGAACCGTAAGCTCAAGAAGTCCCGGAATAACACCTTCTCTCAGAATCGGTTCCCTGTATTTACATCTATCACTTTCACACATTCTCAGCAGTGCTCCAACAGCATGTTCTCTACTCTGGGGGGTCCCATTTTCAAGAACTTCCACAACCGCAAGAACCCCACCTTCTTCAGATGTTAAGGAAATTCTACCCTCCTCATAACCCACCAAGGATTCTATCAGAGCACAACATTTCTCAGCTAGTTTTGAGGATTTTCTACAGGTTTTCAGAAGACTAACTATAAAAGGCGTTGCATTTGTTTCGAGAATGATGCTGAGGTTTTCTGGGTGTGTTGATAAATTTGACAGAGCCATCACAGCATCAACTTTAGCTTGTGGGCTTCCATCTTTGAGAGTATTTACAAGGAGAGGAATTGCGCCACTAGCACCAATGATTGGTTTGTTGGTCGGAGAAACGGATAGAGTGAGCAAAGATGCAGTTGCATACTCCCGAAGATTTGGATTTTCTGACTCGAGGAAACTTGTTATTGGCTCTAATGCACCAGCTTCCACAATGCTAATTTTGTTCCTGCTTGATAAGAATAAGAACGAATCACGCACAATGCATAGAAATCATATAGCAGAACAATATTCTAAGCTGGAACATATTCAGAACAATGCAAAGCTAAAACAAGACCACATGTTTAAGTCAGATTAACGTTAGATTCCCTGATTTATACTCTTTCGATGATTGGTAGTGTCTGTTCTGTTCTACATTTATTCCTTGAAAGAAGAAATTTTCTATGATTATAGCTCATTTATGGACCCGACAATCTATCAGTTATTAGATAAAATACAATCCACTAAACCTCCTACCGACCCCATGGACCCAGTAAAGAGAGAAATGAAACTTGAATGCAGAACGCATACAAAAGTATGGTCTTTCCTTCTCAAAAAGCATTTAATGTAAAAGGCGATTACGAATAAAGAACAACAGCTTAAATATTATAACTTTTGTTATGTTTTTTTCACTAGAAGGAAAATGGGGAAGTGAAATTAAATTGAAATCATTTCAAACTTACTGATAAAAAGGGAGAAAGAAAGAAAATAGGAGCAAAAATGATTTACACCGCCATGAAAGTGATTTCACTAAGCAACAATTGGTAAAAATGAAAACATTTTATTTAATCTTTTTGCAGCATCTTTATTCATCCGTTCCACCTACAACCACAACTATAGTCTTAATGAGAAGAAGAGTACAAAAGTTGAAAAAAAGTCATTCGGTGATTGAATACCGCATTGAATGAAGGGACATGAACCATCTCCAACAATAAACATTAAAAAAGAGGGCATAGTTTACTCATTGAATCATGCATCAGAGAAAAGTTAAATAACATAACAATACACGGAATTCTAGCATGTTTAGGTTTTTAGCTGCCTTTTGTAATTTTTAGTTTGCATGTTTTTATCTACAATCATAAAAACAAAAAATGTTTTATTTTTACTGTATTATTACTCCATATCTGATAAGTGTACAGATAATTTTACTATTTTCCGTTGACAAATTTATCATTATTTATAACCTGCAACTTTTTGCAGGTTAACTTCATTTAAATAAGACAATCCTAAAACGTTAAAAAGGTAAAGTGCTCCATATGTACCAAACAAAAACCACCCACCAATTGGATAAGATTCTATGTTCAAACATCCAATATTTCTTGTCAATACCAGTTTACGCACCCATTGAATTTATAAAAAAAAATAATAACAATCATAAATCCCTATCCAATCACTACATGTGACACAGTAAAAAAAGTGAAAAACATATCATCTTCTTCAGAATTTCTCATCAATTCAGCCAACCAAATTTTGCATTCTGATTCTAAGCCATGAAAAAAAAATTTGTTTTTCTTCTTCATTCAGGCCCATCTTTCTTCCCTGAATTCCATCAAACATCTCCCTATCATTAATCACTTATTTAATAACATTTTATCACATAAAAAACTTACACCATAATTTTAATTATGAAACTTAAATCATCTAAAACTAATCAACAACTTGTTGAACCACAAAATCATTAAAATAAAGTAAAAAGACCCACCAACAAACTATTGTTATAAGCTTCTCATAATCTCTTCTAAATATCTAATCTAAGAATAAAAAACTCCTCCTTATTGTATCATGTATTTGCATGTTTACCAAATCCAAACTATTTATCGCATATTCTTATATATTCTATTCCCAACTTGACAAACTCCATGGATCCCATGTGTTTCACACCATCCAAATATATTGCAAAATTACAAAAAAAATATTCAAAAGAAAAAAAAAATTGACACCATAGGAATACCTCTGTTTCGTATACCCAAAATCCTATCCCAAATTATATAACAAACACATATTATATATATATATATATATATATATATATA